>Ga0316224_1000731_pt1 | contig 42589 bp, 27 predicted proteins | sample TBH18013metaG_FD_206254 | JGI IMG/M metagenome (GOLD analysis project Ga0316224, IMG submission 206254) | Freshwater microbial communities from Trout Bog Lake, Wisconsin, USA - TBH18013 | ecosystem: Environmental > Aquatic > Freshwater > Lake > Hypolimnion/Profundal zone | place: USA: Wisconsin... | reverse complement strand
GATGCAATTGAGGGAAAAACAATCCGGTGTGTTGATTTTAATGATTACCTTGAAAAAATAAGATAGTTGTGTATTCCATAGAATTTACAAAACAATATCTTAGAGATTTAAAACTAGCCAGAAAACGTAACCTTGATGAGCAAAAGCTCAATCAATTAATCAAAATACTGATTTCAGGAGCAAAAGTGCCTCCGGAATATAAAGACCATCACTTAACCGGCGAATTTTTCGGATTTAATGAATGTCACATTTCCCCTGACTGGTTATTAATATACTCCAGAAACAGAACTATTAAACTTATCCTGCTTATTCGTACAGGAACACATTCTGGTTTGTTTAAATGAAAATTAAATATATAATGAGATTGACCCAATATGCCCTTTTCCTGATTGCGATCCTCCTATTCACCGCCTTTAAACCGGCTCCGACAGAACGGTTGACCAATTATGTCAATCCATTTATTGGAACTGACGAAGACGGGCACACATTCCCTGGAGCATTGGTTCCGTTTGGAATGGTGCAGCTTAGCCCGGATAACGGCGAACATGGATACAACTGGTGCAGTGGCTATTACTATCCAAGCACAACCATCCGCGGGTTTAGCCATACCCATTATAGCGGAACAGGTGCCGAAGATTTATGTGATATTTCAATATTCCCCGATATAAACAGGGAACCCACGCCAAAGACGATCACCAGCGAATTTTCACATCAGGATGAGATCGCAAAACCAGGATTTTATTCTGTATTTCTCAAAACCTCGAATATCAGGGCTGAGCTCACTGCAACACAGCGTTGCGGACTCCATCGGTATACCTTTCCTGAAAGCAAAAGTTCTGCAATTAAACTTGATTTAGGGATTGGAAACGGCACAGAAGCAAAAGTAGGGCATAACGGGGATTTACCCCTGGAGTGTTATTTCAAAAAAACTGATAATCACACGATTGTCGGTTTTCGGCGATCGATAGGTTTTGTGGGTGAACGGTGTGTTTACTTCGCCGCCCGGACAAACAAACCGATAGGGGATATTGTGATTTTTGCGGACAGTGTCAGGGTTAACTCAAAGCAGGAGGCCAGGGCAGTAAGGATAAGCTCCACTTTGTCATTTCCGGCCACGCAGGCCGGAGATCAGCTCCTGGTGAAGGTTTCAATCAGTTCAGCTAATATCGATGGGGCATTGGCAGGATTGAAAGAAATCGACGGCTGGGATTTTGATGCTGTTAAAAAGTGTGCCGGTGATGCCTGGGAAGCCGAGCTGAACAAGATCAGGGTGACCTCTACTGATCTGGCCTTCAAGGAGACTTTTTATACGGCAGCCTATCACTGTTATTTTGCCCCCTTCCGGTTTGATGATGCCTTGGGAAAATATACCGGATCAGATAAAAAAGTCTATACCGGAAAAAACATCTATACCCTTAATTCGCTGTGGGATACCTATCGTGCCGCTGCTCCGTTGTTTACCTTAACACAGACCAACCGGCAACCAGCGATCATTAATTCATTTCTTGAATTTTACAAGCAACATGGCCTGCTTCCCTCGTGGGAGTTATATTTCGATGAGGCCAATGTGATGCCCGGATATCATGCTGTTCCAATCATTGCAGATGCCATTTTAAAGGGGATCAGGGGTTTTGATTATAACCTGGCTTATGAGGCTATGAAAAACACGGCCAATGAAGATATCCGCGAGTCTGATTTTTATCGTCAATACGGGTATGTTCCCGATGATCTTGATCCCAGACAGCGGGGCGTCACCAAGACGGTGGAGTATGCCTTTGATGACTGGTGTATAGCACAGGTTTCCAAATCCAGGAAAAATACTGCTGACTACAAGGAATTTAGGAAAAGAAGCGGATACTGGGAAAACGTTTTTGACAGCTCAACAGGGTTTGTCAGGCCAAAGGATTCCAAAGGTCAATGGATGCTACCCTTCAATCCCAAAGAATCAATCGGTTTTCAGGAGGGGAATTCCTGGATTTACACCTGGTATGTCCCCCAGGATTTATATGGGTTAATAAAGGTCATGGGAGGTCCCGGGAAATTTGCCCAAAAGCTTGATTCATTGTACAATTCACCCTATGGTCGTAAAAGTGAGTTGAAAAATAACGGTTACTACGGGTTATCGGAATTCTCAAACGAGCCAAGCCACCATGTCCCTTACCTCTATAGTTATATAGGCAGACCCTGGCAAACCGCAGAAAAGGTGAATCATATCCTCACAAAATACTACAGCAACCAGCCAAACGGGTTATGCGGCAACGACGATTGCGGACAGATGAGCGCCTGGTATGTGTTGAGCTCAATTGGCTTTTATCCGGTGAACCCGGCCAGCAGTGAGTACGTCTTCGGATCTCCGCTTGCTGATGAGTCAACGATCACAAATAGTAACGGAAAAAATTTTGTCATAAAGGCACGGGATCTGAACAAGAAAAATATATACATCCAAAAGGCAACGCTCAACGGGATTCCTTATACGCGTTCCTTTATCCGCCATACAGATATCCTGAAGGGTGGTGAGCTGGTACTTTATATGGGCGATAAACCCTCCGAAACCTGGGGTGTCAGGACAGAGGACCTGCCGGGAAGAGAATGAAAAAATGAAAAATGAAAAATGAAAAAATGAAGCTGTTTTTACTGAGTATTCTACTGACATTCAGCATGATGATGAATGCTCAGATACACCCGTTCTTTTCGGCTACCAATGATAAATATGGTTTTAAGGATGCCAGCGGGAAGGTCATCATTGCACCTAAATACGATTTGGCCTATCCGATCGAAGAGGGAATGGCGGCCGTACGGCTCAATGGTAAATATGGGTATGTAAATCAGAACGGCAAAGAGATCATCTCTCCCAAATATGATAATACCTGGAAGTTTATTGGCGGATACGCCGCAGTCAGATTGGGAGGCAGGTATGGTTTTATTGATCAGAACGGGAACGAAGTAGTTCCCATCATCTATGAAGAGGCCAATAATTACCACGGAGCCTGTTGTTATAAAGGGGTGGCTCATGTGAAACGAAACGGAATATGGAAGATACTCCGGATTAATTCAGGGCATTAATCCCGGCTACTGTTATATCAGAACATTTTGCGGGGTTCCTTGTTTTCTAATCAGTTAATTAATTTAAAACTTCTGAAAATGAAAAAAAACATGGGCACCCTTGACAAGTCGATCCGCATTATCGTTGCCGTGATCATTGCATCCCTCTATTTTACCAAGGTAATCAGCGGAACACTCGCTATTGTTTTGTTGATTTTTGCGGCAGTCTTTATCGTTACAAGTTTTACCAGTTTTTGTCCCCTTTACACCTTCATTGGCTTAAATACCCGCAAAAAGGTATAAACTGAAAAAGGCGTCCAAAACTCCTGAAATCGCATAGTTTATCTCAGTTAACCTCTGTAATACAATCATTTATACAGAGACTTCAGAACAGACCATGAAATTCACAGAATTTTTGGACCCCTCTTTTTTGATTCACCAGCCACAAGTGACCTTTAAATCCCTAAAAAAAAGGTTAAACCGAAGCTATCGGTTACCGCTTTCCTTTAACTGTGCCACCTTGATCTCACCCGGGGTGTAAAGTGATTTAATATTCTTCATATCGTTGTTATACAGAGATATGTCAGCATTGGCATCTCCGGCGAAATGCACCAGACTGTTTGATTGTCCCGCAATATGGCTTGCTCCGATACGGATCATCCGGGATGCTTCAAGGAAAATATCAGCCGTATTTTTCGAGGAACTGCTTAAATGGAGCTGATCAAAACCGGCATCGTTGATATCAGAGAGATAGATTGCCGGCCTCGGGTCCTCATTTTTGGTGACAAGCTGAACATCCTCAAGATGAATGTTTTCAGCATGACGGATATAGAATCCATAGGAAGGAAGGTAACCAAACATGTCGTATTCAGGATATGATTTCTCCTTTTCGGATACTTTCCGGAACGTATCTTCCGCTTTTCCATCCCCCTCAAATTCTATCCGGATATGGCTTAATCGTATATTCCTGACCGGGTAACCCGGAATTCCCGTGATTGAACAGCCCACCTTCTGTGCGCCGGTAGCGGTAACATTGCTGATCGATATATTTTGCAATGCTCCAACGTGGTCGATCTTATGACCTTCGTCAAAAGGGCGTGCCCGGTTCCCCAACCGGATAAATATCGGGCAAACCGGCCCGTCAATACTGATATTCGAAATGACGACATTATCAAGTACACCTCCGTCAACCTCCTCCAAAGCGATCCCGGTATGCCCCCGTGGATTCCCTTCGATGGAGTTATCGGTAACTTTTGATGGCCGGATCACGATGTTGGAAACAGAGACGTTTTTGAAGCCGGAATTCGATTCGGTCCCCATCTTCAGGGCATTGCAATGGCTGCTCAGCAGACAGTTGGTGATGACAATATTCTCGTTCCCCCTACCTGAGGTACTTTTAAGGGTAATTCCGTCATCATCAGCATCGCCTACGCAATCTGATATCCTCACATCATGACAACCGTCCACATCGATCATGTCGTTGTTTTTATTGCAATGGTTAAACACGTCGATGTTATGAATATAGAGCTGGTCACAAGCGAGGTAATGCTGCATCCATAACGCTGAGTTCCGGAGTCTGACCCCCTCCGTCCGCACATTTTTGCATTGAATCATCCAAATCAGGTAAGGCCTAACCGAGTAGGAATCGTCTTTTGAATGATTGTTCTCCCTGAAAGATCCCCCCTGTCCGTTAATCGTCCCCTCCCCTTCAATGGCGATATCCGAACAATTTTCGGCATAAATCAAGGCACGTTTCACAATTCCCTTTCTGAAAAAGGTATAATCGGGCAGGTTCACAGGGTAATCGGCCAAACGGGGACTCCCGAACAAGGTGGCACCCTTTTCAAGAGACAGGGTGACATTGCTTTTGAAACAGATCGTGCCGGAGAGGTAGGCTCCTGAAGGAATAACAACCTTTCCGCCGTTGTTCCTGCTGCACTCATCAATTGCAGCCTGAATTGCCCTGGTGCTCAGAAATGTGGTATCGGATTTGGCGCCAAAATCAATGATATTGTACTCCTTTGCGGAGAGGTTGGCTGTCCCGAAAAAACCAATACTCACTAAAATTACAACGTAAAATTTTATCTTATTCATTTACAAATTATTACATATATAAGTTGATTAATAAAGAGCAATTCGATCGTTTAAAAAATACCGGAGGTGTCAGATATGGGTAGAAAAAATATTCGTAAAATATACCGTCCCGTACGGGACGATGTATTTCTCTTTTATCTGATTTTCTACTCATATTATGCCCCTTGCTAAAATGTCATTAAGATAAGGTTTCATTACCTTATTCTTACTCCGAAGGAGTTTCCCGTGAATAACCCCTGGTGCAACCAGGGGCAGACGATAAACGTCCAGAATCAAAGCCCCAATCGGGGCTTCCCATCCATAAACATTATTTTACGATTCTTCCGGGAAAATCCTGCCGAGTTAATTTAGTATTTCACTCATTTCCTCCGGTTAAAACCGGAGGTTATTAACAGGTAACACCTACAGAGTTTCCGCTTAACTAAATTAAATTACGCTCGATGGATAAAATTAAAATTTAATTTTATCCGGGTCACTGAATTTCTCATAACCCAAAAGCATCAATTCTATATACCTGATTTAATAACCTTTATTTTTAATGCACTACATGTTTTCCGGCATCACCTTGCTATAGCTGATTCCGCTTTTTGAGAAGGTGACGTTGTAAGAGGGCCAGGTATTCAGTTTATTGGCAAACTCAAGTCCCTCTTTGACACCCCCTTTGACGAGGTAAAAACGCATGTTCATCTCAGGATTGTTCTTATTAAGCTCTTCCCTGAAAACCAGCTTTTGTTCCTTCATTTTCCAGGTTGCTGCGATATGTTCCAGCGAGCAATCCTTAACCAGGCTGTAGCCATTGTTCAGGTAGATAAATCCATTGGATAGGGTAAATGCAGGATTATTCCTGAAATCGGTTGGAATTTCAACGGCAATCTCCTCTCCTGAACCGGCTGAATAATAAAGTCCGCTGGCAGGGGTATCAAATATGATTTCAACAGCGCCATCGGCAGGACGTTCCCCTTTTATATTTAAACTAAAGAGATTTTCGTTGATCTTCTTTATACTGCTTACCGATTTTTCAGCTCTTACAGCAAAGTTGACCGGCAATATTGCTACTGACCCGCAGGAAGATTTCGAGCTGTTTGCAGGTTCAACTTTACCGCTCTTTGTATCCACGAGATAACTTTTGTCATCCATCGGCAAAATGGCTTTCAACGCTTTCATAAGCTCGCTAATGGCCAACTCTGCATTTGCCACCTCATTGTCTGTATACTGAACCTCCACCAATAACGGCGACCAGCCACTTGAATCGGATACTTCTGATAACAGCAGGTGTTTCCATGCCTCAAGGATCTGTATTTTAAGTTTGCTTACATCCAGCCCTTTGGAAGCGGCATAATCCACCAGTTTTTCAGCCATAAGAATTTTTCCGCGCATGTCGTACGATAGCGCCCTGGTTAGCCCATCCTTCTCAATGCCGGTCCGCTGTCTTCCCATCCACATAAATGGTCCGCAAACCTCCATATTCCAGGTTCCTTCCGGAACAAAAGGATAATCCGGGACCTGGTAACCCTTCGATCCCTTAATTTTCTGAACCAATTCCGTAATGGTTACAAACTTATAACCTTCCTTTAAGAGCCTCTTAAAATTGTCGACACTCTTCTTTTCCTGTGCCGGGACGATATTAAAATCGCTGTTGTAATCAAGGGTATTGAACTCCTCTCCGTCGTCGAGGAAGGCAGATTCCCAGTCGAGCCCGTTTAATTTCTTCTGACCTCCATCAATTAAACCTAAAATGTGATCACTTCCATAAGAGACATTCACCAACGGAAGGGTCCTCGATCGGTAATAACCATGCGGATCTGAGCTGGTAACCACAACATCATATTTATCCTTTAGCACACTGGCCATCGCCGGAGACCACTGCATCTCCTGTCCGAAAAATACCCGTGACCGTTTCATCCCGTGATCGGCCAGGATCTGATCCGACAGCTCAATCGATTTCTGAAGGTCTATGGCCGGATAAGCAATAAAGAATTCATCGGAATAATGGGCAACAACCAGTTCAATCTGCCCTTTATTCACCAGTTTCTTTAAAAGTGTCAATACTTCAGGATGCTCTTCGGCAAGATCCTCTATCCCAAAACCCTGAATCTCAATATCGGATTTAAACTGAGGATTTTTTTCGAAAAATTGAAGTACCGGATAAAGTGAATTTTTAATTATCTTGGATTCAATGTGGTAGTCGCCAGCTACATATTGGAAGTTAAAATGAAACAACCCTATGGCATATTTCTCCTGGGCATTGGAGATCATACCGCAAAGCAGGAAGATCAGAAGAAGTTGAAGTGTCTTTCTCATTGTATTGGTTTTTTGTTGCTATTTTAGTGTTCAATTACAAATATTTAGAGCTTTTTGTATGTTCCGATATATGCGCCTTTAGCCGGTAATTCATTTTTCACCCCGGGTGGCGTCGTACCTCCTTACCCGGGGTTATTCAAAGCAAATCCCATCAGGGTTCCGCAAAATCGAAATTTATAAGAACTTTTGTTCAAACAGTAAAGCTTCCCCGGATGCCTGCAGGAAAAACACTCCCTGATACGGAGAATTGCTTATCTCGTTAGGTTATTCCACTAATTGTCAAATTAGCAAATTGTTGAATTAGCACATTATCAAATTAGCACATTATCAAATTGTCCTATTTCTTCACCGGGGCAGAGATTACCCCCAGGTACCTTCCCATCCAGTAAGGCAAAAGCCAGGTATCGCCGGCACTAACCAGGGCGCCGCCATCTCCTCCCGAGTCCAGGGTGAAAAACTGTCCGTTGTGCCTGTAAATTGGGATTTCGGACAGAGGGAGCCGCTCCTTTGTGGTTTGTCCCCTGAAATTAGCCGGGAGTCGTTCGATATCTTTCCGGTGCGAGTTATGCATGGCCCAGTTTCGAAGATCCATCGGATAATCTTTGAGGAATTCGACAGCCGGATCGAGGTCAAACTCCTTCACCCCGGTCATGGCATAGGTAAAGCTCCACAATGCATTTTTCTCAGGACGTTCAATCTCCCAGTGGTCCCGGATAGCTGCCAGATATTTTGTTTTTAGCTCAGCGGTCAGGGCATAGGGATATAGTCCCCAATAGGCCAGAAAATACATCTCGTCGTCCGAATGGTTCCACTCCTCTGAGAGCACTTTACTCAACTCATCAGCACCATTGGGCCCAATTTGGGAGAAAGGGCGCGTCAGGTTTTCGAGATATCCGTATTTGGTCATCAGCATATTCGCCTTTTCCTTATAGATCTCTTTCCCTGTAAAATGGTAGGCCGTCTGTAAAAACGCGATGATATTTGAAGAGGTTATCTTACGGTCGCCCACATTTTTGGGGAACTGATTGACATATTTAGGGTTCCATTTCCCCCACATGGTTGGCTCGCCATCCACATCAATGATATAAAAGTCATTTTTCACAATATATCCCATGAGGTTATCGAGACATTTGAGCGCCCTTGCCTTCCATTGGGCATCGTCTGAAAGTTCCAGGATGAGCGTGAGGGCAAAGATCTGCCCGACGGTTTGATCGCTGCTGGCGGTTGAACGCCACGACCAGTTCGGATGGTCGGCTGCAGGAAGCCATAAACTGGCCGGGCTACCCGTCAGCAGCTCTTTCTTCTTCCAGTCTGCACCCTTTGCATTTTCAATTTTGTAATCCCGTTCGAAACTTCGGGCAAACAACCCCGGGATATTGGTTACTGTGAAAAGCCGTTCCATGGCCTCAAACGATTCATAGGCGTTTTCTTTGGCATCTTCTGAACCGGTTGCTTCATACCGGAAAAGCTCCGCAGCCAGGTACATCCCCGTCCAGAGATTATCGCTGGGCTGATCAGTTGTCTGGGCAGAGGAATAGCCGTTAGGTATCCGGACAGAACTGCTGTTGAACCCGTAGCGGATATTCTTTTCCCGCACCTGCTTTTCATAAAACAGCGCCTTCTCCTCAAGGGTCATTGCCTTAAAATAAAGCTGTCCAACCCCTTTGTCGGTTAATACCAAAATGCTCTGTTCAGGTCCGGCTTCAAGGGCAATTACCCGGTTTCCCGGAAGCCAGCGCTCTCCGGCATAATAACAATACTTGCCATTGTCATTCAGATAGAAAGCGCCCCAGGTGGTGCCGAACCAAAGATGACCGTTGAGCTCTTTAACTTCGGTAATTTCGGGACAGGGAACGGCTGAAACCAGTTTTTTATCCGAAATCCGGAGATAACCTGCAGAGGTTCCCACGACGATATCATTTCCCTTATCAATTGACGTGGCACAGGTGATCCCTGTTCCCGAGTAAACTTCTTTTAAGGAATTGCCCGGAGTGTATTCGGAAACCTGATTTGAGGTAATCAACAGAAAACTATTTCTTGCCGGTTCAAAGCGGATCTGCAAAACGCCTTTGAGGGTTCCGGTCCACAGTTTTTTCCCCGACTGGTCAAAGTAGATCTGCTGATCATTGTCAGAAATCATAAAATGAAAATCATCACCTCCGGCAAAAAGGGCAGCCCTCGGCAAACCATGGTCGATCTGTATCCTTCCGGCCCAGGCATTACTGAACAACTGCTTACTGTCAAGGTAAACCGTCTGATTCCGGTATGTTCCGATGGCCCGTATCTTCTTGGGGAGAATTTGGCGATAGGAGATGTCAGGGGTGAATTTACCGGGATAAAAGAGCGAGCCGTTATCAGGAACCACAAGACCGCTGTCCGACAAAACACGGATCTGCCCGTCGCGGTTTGCGGATACCGCTACAGGTTTGGAGGAAGATTGACGAGGAGTGAAATAATACCTGACACTCAGGTTCTGCAAATAAGGCAAATCCTTATAAACCGGTTGTCCTTTATCATTGGTTGTTTCGGAGGCGGGTGCAGAATCCTGCTCCCTGAAACCGGCCAAAAGTAAAAAGCCGAATATTAAAATCAAAAGATAAAACGGAATGTTTCGCATTTGTTGGAATAATTAACTGGTCCAAACAAAGAAACATCATTTGACAGGGGTAAACTTCCAATTATTTATTTAAATCTTATGGTTTATTAACCTAAAAGAGATTTAAACAATTCGGCAATTTGGCAATGTGTTAATATAATATTTACGGTTCCTTATGAAAATATAAAGATAACGGGAATTATTATCTGTAAAAGACTGAAATTGATCTGGTTGAAAATAAACGACCACAAAATTCCCGAGTATATAAACATTAGGATCACAAAATGTTTTTTGTGATCCTAATGTAAACCCGCGAGAACCGTGTGGTAAGAAATAAAAACACGCGTCTATTTCTTATCCAGGCTTCTGTAATATAAATCCTTCGCCTCTACCCTCATCCCAGGATTATGGCCCTGAATCGCAAAGTGGCCGGTCTTGTAATCGCTGTCATCATAGGTCATCACCAGTTTATCATTGATCCAAAACTGAATATGGGGGCCTATTGCTTTGATTCTGTAAGTAAACCACTCCCCATCTTTGGTTAACAATTCGGTAGCTTTCCCGGTTGGTTTTCCTGGTTTCCATAACCATCCGGTATAGGCCTCCTGGCTATTGCAGATCTGAGCCTCGTAACCTTTTGGAAATCCATCGGGTTTATCTTCCGGCGGATTGGCGCGAAAATAGAACCCGCTGTTTGGTTTAGATCCAATATTGGTAACTTTAAAGGTTCCTTTGGCTTCGAAATCGGTACAGACAGCGTCTGTATAAATATGCCCCATGCCTCCTTCACCGACCAGAACACCATCCTGAACTTTCCAGGTGGCCTTGCCCCTTACAAACCAGCCATTCAAATCTTTGCCATTAAAAAGGGAGACCCATTTAGGTTTGGCCTCAACCATACCGGTGAAACTGATCATCAAGGCAATAAATAATAATACGGAAGTTTTTTTCATGTTAAAAAAATTAGAATTTGTTTTTAATGCTTATTAAATTGCTATCAGCTTATCAAAGAATCGGTTCAATCAGCTTAACCATACATACAGGAATAAGGTAAGGGCGGCCAGAATGCCCCAATGTAACCTCCAGTCGGTGATCCCCGCAAATTTCGGGATTCCCTTGGAGTAATTAATGGTTGTCTTGGCAAGCTTTTCAGGAGCTGTTTTTTCGGTGAACGCTGAGACTGCGAATAATACCGCGGTGATCAGCATCTCGGCCCAAAGCCCGCGATAGCCGAAATTTAGCGTCAGTTTATAATGAAGCATCGGAAACAGCTCTTTTCCTGTTACAGGTCCGACCAATTGATCTATCACAAAAATTGTAGCCAGCAGAATTCCTACCACTACAGAAACCGCAGCGCCTTTGAGGGTCACCTTCTTGCTGACAATGCCAAAGAAGATGGCCGGGAAAACCGGAATGACCAGATAGGCAGAGATTGTCTGCAGATATTTATAGAGCCCCTCTTCGTTCTTGTAAACCAGCCAGGCGGCACCCATGCCCAAAAAGGCCACGATCATGATGACATACCGGCCAAACCGGACCTGTTTCTTTTCGGGGACATTGGGACGGAACTCGAGTAAAAAATCGCGGGTTACCAGGGTGGAGACTGAATTGAGAACGGCAATCGTAGATGATACCAGTGCAGCCATCAGTGACGCCAGAAGCAGCCCCCTTAACCCGGTCGGAAGAAGCTTATTCAGCAGTAGAACAAAGGTTTGCTTGGTGGCTTCACCCTGTAATTCACCTGGGAACAAAGCATAGGCAATTACTCCCGGCAAGGCAAAAATAAAGATGGGTGAAAGTTTCAGAAGGGTTGCAAACATCGCACCCCACCGTGCATGATTGATATCCCTGGCAGCGAGTCCCCGCTGTACATTGACCTGATCGATTCCCCAATAAAAGATACCGGCATAAAAAGCGGTAGCCAGAATTCCCCAGAACGGGTAGACTGGATCGTCATATGGCTTGGCAATTGATACCATATTCGGCACTTTAGTCATGAGTCCATGCCACCCTCCCACCTTATCAAGACCGATAAAGAGCATAATAGAAGTCCCACCCAGCATTATAATAACCTGGATAACATCGGTATATGCAACTGCCGTGAATCCGCCTAACATGGTAAAGAGTGCCACGGCCATCCCGACAATAATTACCGTTGTCATTACATTCCATCCCAGGATACTGTTCAGAACAAGGGCACCGGCAAAAAGGGTGAATGCCAGCTTGGTCATAATACTAATTACCAGCATCAATCCGGAAAACAAGGTCCGGGCACGTCGGTTATACCTCAGTTCCAGAAATTCAGGGATGGTGTAAATTTTGTTCTTGATGTAATAGGGATACAATACCGCACAGGCAAAACCCAGCGTAATTGCGCAGGTCAACTCAACAGATCCGGCTGAAAGACCATACCTGTAAGAGTCTCCTGATAATCCGACCAGGTGCTCTGCTCCGATATTGGTGGCAAACATCGAAGCACCTACAATCGGCCACTTCATCGATCGTCCGCCCAGGAAGAAATTGGAACTGTTTTGTCCTGCCTTTTTGCGATAGGCCATATACAACCCGAAGGAGAGGCTGCCGCCTACGACCAAAGTCAATACAATCCAGTCAAGAATAGTTAGTGATAAGTTCATCGTGTATCAGTTAGTTTTAGTTTATCCCGGCAGCTATCTTGTCCAATCGGATAATACTTTGGATCATTGCCCTGACGGTATGGTAGTTGATTTTCCAGGAGTGACCCATATGTGTCCAGATTGGTTCACCGCGACGTGAAAGCAGCGGATACCACTCTCCCACGCTTTTGTTTACCACCTTGTCCAGCACAAACCGGTGAACATTTTTGTAGGCCTCCCAGTATTTCGCATCATCAAACATTAAAACAGCATCGAGCAGTCCAATCAAGACTTCCGCCTGCTGCCAGAATTCCTTTTCCTTGTCGTAAACCCCACCGGAATGCGGACCTTCCACAAAGACACCTCCAAATTCCCAGTCGATGCCGTTATCTACCGTATGATCAAAGATGATCCGGAACAGATCGGAGTAGGATTTGGGGTCAATTTTCAATATCCTCAGTGCATGGATCAACAAATGGGCAAACTCGGCATTATGCCCGTAACAGGTATTGTCGGTTGCATTTCCCTTTTGTCCCTCTTCCGAGAACCGGTCCCAACCCCAGATGATATCAAATTTGATTTGAGGTGCAACGGTCCAATCCTTATAGAATTGAGGGATTCCAGTTTTATGAACCGGGTGAATGATCTTGTTGATCAGCAGGTCGATATCTTCGAGTAATTTCCGGCGATGAACATCTTTGCCGGTGCATTCATAAAGTGTGGTATAGGCCTCCATCAGGTGCATATGAACATCGAGTGTTTTACGGTCTCCGCCCTGGCTACCGGGTCCGCACAAAGTCCAGTCGCGGTGAAACATCTCCCAGTAACCGCCATACCTTGTGTCTGCACAATATTTTTGGAGCAGGTCAAAAACCTTTTCCGCATATTCGATTCCACGCGGATCGCCGGTGGCCAGGGTATATTCGCTCAGCGAATAGATTGCAAAACTATGACCGTAAATGATTTTCTGATCAATCTTCACATTACCCTTACGGTCCATCATCCAAAAGAAGCCACCGTATTCCTTATCCCACATGTTATCAATCAGAAAGTCAGCCCCATGTTTTGCAAGATCGGCATACGCTCCGCCACCGTAACCTGCACGATGGGCAGAAGAGATGGTAAAGAGGCACCGTGTCTGGGCAATCAGGGATTTTTCATCTTCTCCGGTATCGTTTCCATCCTGATCAAAATGGGTGATATACCCACCATAGGCACTGTCTTTCATCCGGGTAGTCCAGAATGGTAAAAGCTCTTTAGTCAGGTGATTTTCAGCTTCCTGCTTAAATTCGAGAATTTCGTTTTTGTTCATTTTATGCTGTTGTTAGTTTTTTTCTCATTGTTCATTTGATCCATTCGGTGCAATAAACTTCAGTTCTTGTTCGAGCCGGTTGAATGCGCCGCTCTCCCGTTCGTTCAATTACCTATTTCCGCACTATACAGTCTCTATCCCTTTGTCTCTCCGTCTCAAAGTCACTTCCTCACTTTTCATTCAGTTTTTGATAGATCGCCAGCAAAAAGTCGCGGTTATCGGCAGTCAGATAATGCATCTCTCCCCCCATCCGGTTGAAGGTTTTACAATACCTGAGGTAATACGCAGGATTGTCCATTGGAGGTTCCCCATCCTTATTCCAGTCCCAGTCTGATTTGGCAAGATCCACAATCAGCATATAGTGGTTGTCGATATGACCATTTTCCTGGATAATCAGGTTTTGTGACATGGATAGTGCCTTCTCAAAAATCATCGGTGACATGACCGCTGATCCGATCGACATATATACGCCATAATCGAGGTTGCTTACACTTTTGGCAAAACTCAGGAAGTCGTTCTGGGCAACCCGGCCGATGGCTGCTCCATGATTCATAGGATGGTTGTAGATGATGTCATGTCCAAACATGGGGTGTCCGGTAAACGGAATCCCTAATTCATATGCTCTAGCCTGAACCGAATATTTTTTGAACGGGTGTGGGATGGTTAAGAATCCGGCTTTCAGACCGAATTTCTGAATCACCCCGGACAGGTCAGCCGCAGCGGCTGCCAAATCAGGGTTGGTTTTAATGTTGAGGATTACCTCCTCCTGCAGCGCTGAGACTTCAGGAATTTTTAAACCCTCGAGGGAGATCATCTTTCCGACCGATTCCCCGTATCCCAGTCCTTCATAGGCCCCGACAATGAGTGCCAGGTTGATATTAAATCCGGTATGATCCCAGATTCCGAACTGTCCGAGTTCCACATTCTCGCGAACATCCTCGCTTGATTTCCCCTGGAAGGCAAATTCCCAGTCATGGATAATTCCGGCACCATTGGTCGAGAGATGGGTGACCCAGCCCTCTTCCATCAGGGCGATCAAGGTCGGAGCCATGCCGTTCTTAATGGTATGTGCCCCAAAGGTGAGCATCCTCGATTTCTGTTCCTTGCGGGCAAAACGGATGCGATCGGCAGTTTTCTCAATCAGCTTCTGTCCCAATTCTGAAAGGTGAGCCGGTTTCCGGGTAACAGGAACATGGTCTTTTTCAATATATACCTTGTTCTTGCGGTCGACCAGTTTCTTAATTGACAACCGGTCGCGGTCCAATTTCGGGTAAGGCATATCTTAAGATTTAATGTTTAACAACTCCAGCAAAGCTGCCATTTGTGAAAAATCAGGGATAATCACATCCGCACCGGCCTTGATCAGCCTGGTCCGTTTATTTTCGTTCAACCCGTAACGGCGGAGTTCATTGCTGGCAATTCCGACAGAGACTCCTCCCCGCTTATTGGTCTCGCGCATTTCAACAGGGCCGTCACCGAATGTGACGACCTTGCCCAGAGCCGATTCACCAATCGAATTCAGAATACGGTCGAGCACAATCTTTTTAGCCTCTTTGGTGATATCGCCGACAGCTCCGTAGATTCGCCCTTCGAACAGGTGATCATAACCCAATCCGCGAGCCTCGCTTTTCACATCCTCTTCATCGGTACCGCTGGCCAGATAGAGTTTAACCCCTGCATCATGAAGTTTCTGAAGGAAGACCACTGAGTTTTTCATGGTAAAATCTTCGATTGAGAGCTCCCCTTTTGCAAATTTCTCCTCCCTGACTTTGACCATAACCAGCAACTCGTCGTTATAAATTTGTTTATAGCCAAACTCGTCGAGAATCTGATCTTCAGGGACACAGCCAAACTCACGGATCAGTTCAATCAGCCCCTTCATCTGAACAAGTGTCTGAATTCCAGTGGTTTTATCGATAAACTCATCCGCACGTTCCTTAACCTTCTGATATAAAGCTTCATCAGCATCGAGATATTTATCTCCCAGAATTGCCTTGATCATCATCGGACCCATGATCAGTTCCCAACCCTCACGAAGCGTCGAGATCGTTCCGTCATGGTCAAAAATGGCATGTTCGATCTGTGGCTTATGTTCCCATTTGTTTACAATTTCAATCTCCGTCCCTGCCAGATATTTGGCATGACGTGTATCTTCGGCGAGCTCGGAAGCAAAGATATAATCCGGATCAACCCCGATTGCCAGGATCTCCTCAGGAGTTGCCGTACCACACTGGAATAGTTTCTGAACCGTCACCCCAGCCACAAAAGAGCCGATCTGAGCAGCTATATTCATGGAATAACCGGCAGCCAGTGAAGATGCCGCACCGGCCAGATAGCTGTCACCGGCACCAACCGTATCCACTTTAGAAAGGATCATCAGACCCGGAATTTCAGAAATTCCATTGGCATCGATAGTCAGCGAGCCTTTGCTTCCGCGGGTGATAAAGAGCGGTTTCTGGTACCGCTGGTATAACTCTTTAGCAGATGCCACGATTTCGGAATAAAGGACCACATCATCCGGCTTCTTATCCATCCCGCATAACCGGGCAGCCTCGGTATCGTTCATCTTCCGGATGGCTCCCGTGTAAAAGTCATTGAAGTTACGGCTGTCAACGATGAATGTTTTTTCAGGAAACTGACCAATCACCTCAACCAGCCTCTGCTTAAAATAATCGATATGAATGCCGGATGGGACCTGCTGATTAATAATGATGATATCAACTTCAGGAATCTCCTTAACCAGGTTCCCGATCAGGCGGTCGGCGGTTTCTTTTGACAGTTTGTTGTAGTTTCCAAAATCGACCCTGTTCAATTCCTTGTCATCAATATAGGGTTTGGCATACGCATGGGTGTACCAGTTTTCTTCCTGGACCAGCAGGTTTTCCGGATTGATTCCGGTTGCTTTCATAACCCTGACCATTTCGGCACCAAACGGATCGGTACCGATCACCCCAAAAGCGCGGATATCTTTGATATTCATGGCAGCCAGGTTGTTGGTTACATTTCCTGCACCCCCAAGCGAATACTTTTGTGTTCTTACCGGTCTGGTTGCCTGGTTCGTCTCGACCGAAATTTCACTCATTGCCTCATCAATAAACCAATAGGCGTCGAGACAAAAATCACCAATGACAGCAATTTTGATCCCATTAATATCCTGCAAAATTTTTTGCAATTGCTCTTTTTTCATCTTATTCTTATTTATATATAATTAAATTTCAATGCATTAATCCGATTCTTTCTTTGTCGAAACAATTCAAGTTTGCGGCGAATGCATCCGTTTTTTTCAATTTATATTGGCAGATTCGCCGTACTTTGTTCTCCCATTTACCCCGGGTAGCGTCGGTCAACCTTACCCGGGGTTATTCAGATTCAACCCCTTCGGGGCTGTGTTCTCACCTTTTTCCTTTCCGTGAGTTGCACTCACGGTCATTAATATTAAACCCTTTCAGGGTTACATTCAGCATTATTTTCCCTTCGTAAATTGCACTCACGGTCATTAATATTAAACCCTGTCAGGGTTACATTCTGCATTATTTTCCTTCCGCAAATTGCACTCACGGTCTATAATATTAAGCTCTTTCAGGGTAACATTCTGCATTATACACCTTGCACTTTGCATTCGTCATTATACAATCATCACTTTGCACTTTTATCCGGTGTCGGAAACATATAAATCGCCACATCTCCCGGTTCCACCTCAGTTGCATTTGCATAATCACTGGCAGGAATCAAAGTGCCGTCTTTGAGCACTTTTCTCACCGAATCGTCGGTTGAAATAATTAGTTTCATGGTATTTTTAAAATCGCGGTTGACAATTACCAGGAAGCTGTTTTTCCCATTTTCAAGGTGAGAAACCACTGCCCCTTCGCCTGTTGTTTCAAGAAGTCTGAATGGTGACGGAAGCTGAACTAACCGGTTTGTAAGATTGGGGATATCGAGCCCAGTCTGTGCCACGGATATAACCTTTGCCCCCAGGAAAACGCCTGAAAGCTGCTGAATTTCATTGCTTACCTTTTGGAGACGGTCATAAACCACGGTTCGTTTGCCTTGTGCATCGAGCGGTGAACCAAAGCCCCTGAAGCTCCAGTATTCGATCCCCTGGGCCCCGTATGCCAGATCTGCATAGATCTGCAACCTCAAAGCCGCCAGGGTCGGAATATCGTGAACAAAGGTTTTTTCAGGTTTGTAGGTATCGTAAAGCTGGTAAAAATCGTTTAAAGTGGGCTGGACCGCATCATTGGAGTAGGCCAGGTAGGAGGTTGAAAGGGCAAAGGCCCAGAAAGGTCTCCCTTCCGTCCTGTACTTATTGGCGAAAAACTCCAGATTCTCGTACCATCTTGGGTGGACACCGCCATCCACTACGGGGTAAAAATCAAAAGAGAGATATGGGGCAGGAAACAGCTGATCAAAAGTGTCAATATATTCCCTGTAATCTTTTGTCCCGAATTTGCTCTGGTTTGAATTAATATCCGGAAGGAGGTTAACGAAGCAGTAATGCTTTCCGTCAGCTTTTTTTATTCTTTTCTGCCAGTCAACAAGTTCCTGAAACTGCACTTTAAAAGGCTCATCGGAAAGGAAATAGCCTTCCAGTGCAGGATGATTCTTAAAACGACCGGCTGTTTTCTCCGGATCGGCCTTCAATTCCGGACAGGTAATCATCAGTTTAACTCCGGCCTTTCCGGCCGCATCAAGAGCCGAAGCTATGGCATCGGCACTTGAAAAGAAGGCAATGTCGATGTTCACTCCAACACCCTTCAGTTTTTTATAGCTTTCAACCGAAACCTCAGACTGGGCTATGCCACCCCACGACATCACCGGTATAATCCCTGCTGATTTTAGTTTTTCCTGCGACACTGCATTTCCAGCAATTGTGAAGGCAAGAATGGCAATTAATATAAAGTTCTTCTTCATTTCTGCATTTTAGTGGGGTACATATAAATTGCCACGTCTCCCGGCTCAATTTCGGTCGTGCTGGCATAGGTCGATGCCTTAACCACTGAACCATCTTTCAGCACCCGCTTCAACGACTCATCTCCCAAAATGGTAAAGGTGAGATTATTTTTAAGATCGCGGTTGACTACCATAAAAAAGGTTTTCGCACCATTTTCAAGGATTGAAACAACGGCTCCGTTACCTTCCGTTTCAAAGACCCTTATAGCCGAAGGGAGTGAGCTTAACTGTGAGGTCCCCTTTGGTATTACGACCCCTGTATGCCTTACAGACACAACTTTGGCTCCCACAAAAACCCCGGCCAGGTTCTGAATTTCGTTGTTGACTGTTTTCAACCGGTCATAGACGATGGTACGTCTGCCATCCAATCCGATGGGGGCACAGCGCAAACCTGGAGACATCCAGTAGGCCCAGTATTCGAGACCCTGAGCTCCGTAGGCCAGATCGCTGTATAACTGAAGCCTGAGCGCGGCCAGCGTTGGAATTGGGTGCAGACTATTGTATGAGCTGGCCAGAGCAAAAGCCCAGAAAGGTTTGTCCAGCTTTTTTGCCTCGGCGGAGAACACTTCCAGTCCGTCATACCAGCTTTCATGGATCCCTTCTGTTAGGATCGGGTAAAAATCGAAGGAAAGAAGCTGAACAGGAACCTCTTTTGAAAAGGTGCTGATATATTCGGCATAGGAAGCGGTTCCCAGCGCATCTGTCTTTGTCGTATTGATGGCAGAGATCAGGTTGACAAAGCAGAAATGTTTACTATCAACTGCCGCTATCTTTTTGGCCCACTCCCCAAGTTCGGCAAAGTCTTTGCGAACAGGTTCATCCCTCAGAAAATATCCGGCCAAAGCGGGGTGACTGATAAACCGCTTAACGGTTTTCTCGGGATCGCTCTTCAGTTCAGGACATGACGCAATCATTTGAATTCCAACCTGCTGTGCCAGATCCAAGGCTTTTTGCATCGCATCGGCACTGGGATAATTGGAAAGGTTCACATTAATCCCCATCTCTTTCAACTCATTGAAACGGTCGATGTTGGTTTCTGTTTCGGGAATGCCGGCCCAGGCCATGATCGGAAGAGGCCTGTCGGATGCAATTCTTTCCTGGGCGCTGACCCCGGTAAAAAAGAGCAGTAAAAATGAAACCAGCAGCAAAGTTTTTCTCATTCTCTATCAGTTGTTATCCGGTCGTCCGGAAGTTGTAAAATCTATACTAGGATATTTAATACCTTCCAGATAATCTCTTTATTGAAGGTTATTTCCATTCCGTCCGAAAAATCGGATTCGCTTTTTTCAATGTTCCCTCGCGGACGGTCTGACTACCTTTCGTTCTTGACCTGGAGAGCGGCACTCCTTCGTCGTTTGCCCCGGGCAACCGTTATTCCGCCCCGATGAGGCTATCATCGATTATTTTGTCATTGACGGTGGAGCATCTGTAACATTGCTGCCCCAACTCTTATTCGGTTCTGGGCCCATCTGAAAGATTAAAGTCCCTCCATTTTTAATTTCGGAATGGTCGAACCACGATTTATTCAATGGTTTGCCATTTAAGGTGGCTGATTGAATGTATTTGTTCTGCCTGGAGTTATTTTTTGCCTCTATGACGAACTCTCTGGCACTATTGAAAGCCTTATCCAGATGGATCGTGACTTTACTGAATTCGGGACTTCCGATGGTATAGACATTCTGACCGGGAGCAACCGGATAGAAACCCATAGCACTCAGCACGTACCATGCCGACATCTGTCCCATATCCTCGTTGCCGCATAATCCCGCGGGTCCGGCGGTATAGAGGCTATCCATTGCATTTCTGATCCGGTGTTGCGTTTTCCATGGTGCACCGGCATAGTCATAGAGATAGATCGTGTGATGACCGGGCTCATTACCCTGGGCATACTGACCAATCAGACCGGTGGCATCCGAAACCGTTCCCGGGATAAAAGAGCTGATGGTAAAAAGAGAGTCCAGTTTTTTGATAAATGTTTCTCTTCCCCCTTCCAGATTTATCAAACCCAGCACATCATGCGGCACAAACCAGGTATATTCCCAGGCGTTGGCTTCGGTGTAATGGCGGTTATTCCCATTTCCGATCAATCTTGGGTCAAACGGGGTAAGCCAGTTCCCGTCACTGTTTTTTGGACGGGCAAAACCGGTAGATGCATCGTAAACGTTTTTGTAGTTGGAGGCCCTTTTCATAAACAAGTCATAGTCGGCAGTTTTGCCAAGAGCTTTGGCCAGCTGGGCAACACACCAGTCATTGTAAGTATATTCCAGTGTCCGGGACACCGATTCCCTGACCTTGTCGTATGGGATGTAGCCCAATTTCAGGTAATATTCCAAACCGACACGCCCGCGGGAACGATGATCCGAAGGGGGAGTCTCCAATGCATTCTTTCTAACCGCTTCATAGGCTTTCTCCACATCAAAATTCCTGATCCCTTTTTGGTAAGCATCGAGTATGACATTAACCGGGTGATCACCAATCATATCATTAGTATAGCTGTTTCCAAACTGCTGTGGTGTTGGCAACCATCCACCCTGTTCGTACTGAGCGATCATGGTATTGATTCCGTCATTGCTCCGTTGAGGTTCAACCAAGGTCAGAAGAGGCATTTCGGCGCGGAAAGTATCCCATAGTGAATAATCGCTGCGATAGGTGAAATTTTTGGCCGTATGTACCACATTATCCAATCCCAGGTATTTTCCATCCACATCGCTGAAGGTGGCCGGGAATAAGAGGGAGTGGTAGAGGGCTGAATAGAAGGACTCGAGTTTTTGTTTTCCAAATGACTCTGCATCGGCTTTATCCATCCCAACCTCAATCTTTGCCAAAGCTTTATTCCATTTACCTTTCGCCTCTTCCCGGATCTGGTCGAAATTCCAGTGAGGTATTTCAGTATCCAGGTTCAGCCGCGCCTGGGCAATGCTGGTATAGGAGATCCCAACTTTTACTTCGATAGTTTCGTTTTCAGAGGTCACATAGTCGACATAAGCGCCAATCTGGTTTCCGGAATCCTCTTTTGAACCCGCCTTTATTTTCTTCTTATCCCAGGTTCCGGATGATTTAAAAGGCTTGCTGAATTTTGCACAGAAGTATACGTTTTGATTTTTCACGAAACCTTTAGAGGCGCGGTGCCCTTCGATCTCGGTATTGGTTACAATTTTGATTTCCGCATCGGTGCAATGATCACCAATACCGTGATTCATATCTATCAGAATATGGGCAGCATCGGACTTTGGAAACGTATAGCGATGATAACCGGCCCTTTCGGAAACGGTCAGCTGGGCTTTAATCCCGTAATCCTTTAAAGTTACCGCATAATAACCTGGCGAGGCCTCCTCCTCTTTATGAGAAAACCTGGACCGGTATCCCTCTCCCGGATTATTCTTGGCTCCCGGTTCGACTTTAAGTTGTCCTGTTGTAGGCATCAGCAGGATATCGCCCCAGTCACCGGCGCCCATTCCACTCCGGTGTAAATGACTGAAGCCCATGACCGAACTATCGCTGTAATGATATCCTGAGCACCAGTCCCAACCACTAATATCGGTATCGGGACCCAACTGAACCAACCCGCCGGGAAGCGCTGCACCCGGGAAAGTATGCCCATGTTCAGCAGTTCCCAAAAAAGGGTTTACATAACCGGCAAAATTTATCGGTGCGGGTCCGGCTGCAAACAAGCCGGATATGGAAAACAGCGTGATGAATGCAACTGTGCAGAATTTGATCTTCTTTTTCATCTTAAACTATTACTAATTAATATTTTAAATTAACGTACAATTTTATTTTGTTCTGTAGGAAACAGGTATACGGCAGCATCTCCGGGATCGAGCTCCTGCGAGTTTTCATAAATAGCAGCCGGAACTACCGTTCCATCTTTAAGTACCTTTTTGAGGGATTGGTCACCTGCCACGATCAGATTAAGGGGATTCAGAAAATCCTTGTTCACGATCACCACGAAGGTGTTCGCTCCATTTTCCAATACAGAGACCAGGGCCGGAGCACCGTTTGTCTCCAGCACTTTGATGGCTTTCGGGAGATTAATCAATCGACTGGTTCCCTTTGGAATTGCCCCTTTGCCTGTATGTTTTACACTGATCACCTTTGCACTCAAAAATACCGGAGCGAGTGCCTGAATCTCAGCACTCACCTGTTTTATCCGGTCAAAGACGACCGTCCGCTTACCTGCAGCACTGATGGGTCCTCCGCGGTCATCCTCCTGTGCTCCGGCTGTTACAGGGGTCCGGTCCCAATATTCATAATAGCAGATACCCTGTGCTCCGTAGGCTAAATTGCTAAATGCCTGCAATCTGAGAGCAGCCAGAGTTTGAGGCGTAATATGTTCCTCATCATAATTCGAAGTCAGGGCAAATGCCCAAAAAGGGATGCCGGTTCTTTGGGATTCGGCGGATATCAACTCGAGATTTTCGTACCAGGTTTTGGACAACCGGTTAGACATTACCGGGTAATAGTCAAAAGAGATCACCTGAACCGGCAATTGCTTCAGGAACTCCTCCACATATTCCTTGTAGTTATTCGCTCCCAAATCTGCAGGAGCTGCAAAATTGGGCAGCAGATTTACATATAATAAATGTTTATTATCAACAGATTGAATCCTTTTGCACCAATTTTTTAATTCAGGAATAAGTTGAACGGCCGGCTCATCGTAGATGTAATAACCTCCCATGGCGGGATGATTCATAAATAATTGAGCCGTCTTTTCAGGATCGCTTTTAAGTTCAGGGCAACTTATCAGAAGCTTTACTCCCACTTCTTCAGCAAGATCCAGCCCTTTTTTCATTGCATCGGTATCTGGAAAATTATCGATAAACAGGTTTATTCCCGATTCTTTCAATTCGTTAAACCGCATACTATTGATCTGGTTCATCGGAATAAACGCATAGGCATGAATGGGCAATACCCCTTTGGATGCCAGCTTCTCCTGCGCATGAAGCATCTCCGCGAGAAGAAAAACCAATATTATGACAGAAAATATCCTCACACTATTTGCCTTTTTCGGTAGGGAACATAAAAATGGCGGCATCCCCCGGGTCGAGTTCCTGGGAGGTTGCATAGGCACTTGCCGGGACAATCGTTCCGTCTTTCAGGATTTTTCTGAGTGATTCCTCACCGGCAACTGTCAGATTTATTGAATTCAGGAAATCCTTATTGACAATGACCACAAAGGTACTGGCTCCGTTTTCCAGCACCGACACCAAAGCCGGCGCACCGTTGGTTTCCAGAACGCTGATTGCTTTGGGAAGGTTAATCAACCGGGCAGTACCCAGCGGAATCTTCCCTTTCCCGGTATGTTTTACGCTGATCACCTTTGCACCCAGGAAGACTCCCGAAAGATTCTTAATCTCCTGGCTCATCAGTTTGACGCGGTCATAAACGACGCTCCGTTTACCGGCGGCACTGATGGGTGCCCCCCGCTGATCTTCTCCGGAAGGGCCCGTTGATGTCGCCGACCAATAGGTGAAATACTGTATTCCCTGCGCACCATAAGCCAGGTCACTGTATACCTGCAGACGCATTGCCGCCAGGGTCTGAGGGGTCAGGTGATCTTCATCGTAATTTGTGGTAAGTGCAAAAGCCCAGAATGGTTTCCCTGCTTTCACGGCTTCACCAGCAATTTGTTCCAGGTTCTGATACCAGGTTTTGGATAGCCGCTCTTTGAGCACCGGGTAGTAATCGAAAGATAGGAATTGTAAAGGGACCTGTTTTACACATTCGCTCACATAATCCAGGTAGTTTTTGCAACCAAGCTGAACCGAATCGGCAATATTGGGGAACAAATTCACATAGCAATAATGTTTCTTGTCGAGGGTCTGAATTTTTCTTGCCCATTCTCCCAGTTCCTTAAACTGCGAGATACCCGGTTCATCAATCAGGTGATAACCGGCAATTGCGGGATGATTCATAAACCGTCTGACCGTCTTTTCCGGATCTGATTTAAGTTCGGGACAGGAGACGACGATTTTGACGCCCACTTTTGCGGCCACATCCAGCGCCTTTTGCACCTCAGCAGCATTGGCAAACCCACTGAATGAGTAGGTTATTCCGGCATCTTTCAATTCCTGGTAACGCTCGACGGTAGTCTCTTCGGCGGGAATGCTGAACCAGGCCAGAATTGGCAATTCACCTTTGGAAGTCAGCCTTTCCTGGGCATTGCCATAACCGGCTAAAAGACAGAATAACAGATTTATAAGCAATTTTTTTTTCATGGATAATCAATTCGGAAAAAATTTTCATCAGGATGAAGTCAGCGGGTGAGTGTTCAGGTCCTGAAGAGTCACCCGCTGACGATAAGGAAAAATCAGGCAGCGGCCTGCCCCTTCCTTACGAAGAAGGATACCCAGAGGATATAAAGCATGCAAACTCCGACCACGAAAATACTGACCAGTGGTCCATAGGCTGTGCTCACATAACCCATTACAAGCGGAATGAATGCACCTCCGGAAACGGCCATAATCAGCAAACCCGATATTTCATTGGCACGTTCCGGCATTTTTGCCAGTGCCAGCGAGAAAATAATCGGGAACATATTTCCAACACCTAATCCGATTATCATGATTGCACCGTAGGCAACCGTATAACTTGGGGCAAGGAAAACACCCAAAACGCCGACAAGCGATAAAATGGAGATCAAAAAGAGGAAAAGACGAGGTTTAATCCAGTTTAAAATGATGGCGCCAAGGAAACGGGAGATGGTCTCACCTGCAAAAAAGAAGCTAATTCCATAAGCAGCCGTGGCAAGCTCAATATGGTATTTTGCCATCAATACATTGGCAATATTGGTATTAATTGCAACTTCGGCACCTACAATAAGGAAGATCGACAACGCCATAAAAGCAACAAACCGGTTATTAAGCAGTCCCAGGCAGGAGGCAAAGGAGGCCGGTTTGCGGTCGGGTTTGGATTCCACAATCGGGGTCATCGAAAGCCATAATGCCCCAAGCAATGAGGTGATACCATAAACTGCAAAAACCAGTTTCCAGTCACCGAATTGTGTAGCCAGGAAGGTAGTAATGATCGGGCCTCCAAAAGATACGATCGCCTTAACAAACTGCGAGGTACTCATGTAGCTGGCCAGCTTGTCCGATGGGGAGACGTCCTGCAATAACGGATTTGCCGATACCTGGATAATCGTATTTCCGATACCCAGAAGGATAAAGGATGCAAACATCATCCCGAACGAGTAATGAATGAATGGCAAGCCAAGACCCACAGCCTGTACGACCATACCCAGATTCAACATATTGCGTTTACCTATCTTGTCCTGCAAAACTCCGGCAGGAACACCCAGAATAAAGAACCACAGCAGCACCATCATGGGTAAAAACTGCGCAATAAAATCGGTTAACTTGAAGTCCTGCTTCACATACCCTGTAGCCACCCCAATGATATCCACAAAACCCATGATCACAAAGGACAACATTACCGGAACCAATTTACTCATCTGAACTTTTGAACTACTCATTATTTCTGGTTTTAGTTATTGATAGTTATTTGTTTATTAATTTGGTAATCAGATTTAAAACTATTTCCTTTATTCCTCAAGGAGATTGACCTCTTTAATTGTTCCTGTTTTGCTGATCCGAAGCGTCTTTATTTCGGAAGGACGGAAATTGCCGCTCCATTTATGATGGGCAAACTTCAGATCGAGTGCTGCAGTGGTCTGTTTCCCAGTAGCCTCAACACAACGAACGATGATGTCTTCCCCATTTTCAGACTGCTTAACCGAAGCAATAATCACATTAGGAGCATCCACCGAAAGGAAAGAACCCGATTTAGGCAATTTGCCTGTGTGAATTCCCTGATAGGTAATTGGGCAACGCGTCATAAATTCTTCGGCAATCCTTACGATATTACTTTTTTGCCAACTCTCCTGATGAGGCACCAGCAACATACGCATGGTCTGGATTCCCTGATCCATCCAGTAATATTCCTCCTTCATATTGAGCACCTTAGGGTTATGATGGGCATAGACTGCCGCACGGGCCACCGAGATTCGGAGATCGTTTCCTGTTACATTATAACCATATTTGGCATCGTTGAGGACAGTCAGTCCAAAAGGTGCCCCGCCGCGTGTTCCGCTTACATCAACCCAGCGCTGACCCGGTTCTTCTTCTCCGTTGGTCACCCTTTCGATAAATCCGTACCCTGTCTCATAGGTGGAAGTGGGAGATTCGACATTCACCGGGAATGAGAACTTGACCATTTTGAGATGTTCGTGCCAGTCAAGTGAAACCTTAGCCTCGAGATTTTTCGAACCGGCATACAAGGTCCAGTCGATGGTCAGGTTAGAGAGGTTAAAGAAGGTGATTACACGGATGGTAGCCCTCAAAGGTCCGTTCTCCAGTATTTTAATGGTTGCATTTTCGAAGGCACCAATTTCATCTGCAAATGTCTTGATATCATGGCTCCAGGTATCGCTGGTATCATTGAGGACAACAGCTTTTCCACCGCCGGATCCGGTAAATATCTCTTTTCCGCTCTCCTTGTCAACCATTGCGAAGGTTCCGTTTGGAGCGAAACGGACAGTTACGAGCTCATTTTCGAGGGTATTATCTTTGGCACTGACGGTATGCTTGTGATCGTAATCGCCGCCATCCCAAAGTCTTAACTGACGGTAACCCATGGCTGGAATAGTCGCGTTAATGATCAGTTTTCTCCGGCTACCTGCCTGTGAAGACCCAAGAGTCCATTGATGGGCAAGAGGGTTACCAAGTTCGTCATCGACACGGGAAGTTTTATGCATGGTTCCCCAGTTTAAATCATATTCGATATTCTGGTTAACTTCCCAGGCATGCGGATTGAAGGCAATAATATACTGGGAATCGGGATCCTCGGTAGGCACCTGTAATTCGAGTTTCTGCAATGCCACATAATTCGACTGGTTCGCGATATCCTGGGCATAACCATAGCCCTGGGCGGCAGTGACCGAATGATCCATGAGTGAACTTCCGGCAAGACTGTCGTGGAACTGCAGGAAGAGCACCCTTTTCCATGCCGATGAGAACTCGCCTTTGGGATATTTTGCACCCCATCCGACAGATCCGATGGCCGCAATCTTTTCGGCGGCAACCAAGGCGAATTCGGAATGACGATTTCCCTTCTTGATGGCAGATTCGGCAGTATAACAGCCTCTTGCATGATGCTGAAGATCGTCCTTCACCACCGGGATTTCCAGTTTTTTATCGGCACGGGCCTCTTTGAAGAACGCATCATGGGTACTAAAAAGGACCTTCGGTGCATCATTCTCTTTTTGTATTTCTAATATTGAACGGATATTTTCCTTGGTAGCGCCACCGCCGTGATCGCCGGCACCGTAATACTGGACGAAACTTTTTGAAGGCTGATTCCTGAATCTTTCAATCGTCTGAAGCATCCGATTCCGAACCGAACCTCCGTCACCGTAACTAAACGGAATCCTGTAAGCAAGCAATCGGGAACCATCAATACCTTCCCACCAGAATAGATCTGCAGGAAGTGTTTTTTCCTGAGGGCCTGGTCTCATAAACACATAGCTATCCATTTCCAGTCCCTTCATAATCTGAGGCAAGGAGCTGGTATGACCAAATGAATCAGGATTATAGCCCACTTTAGCCTTATGTCCTACGAGTTTTTGCAGGGTTAGCTGTCCGTATAATCCTTGTCTGACCATCGCTTCCCCGCCCGGGATATTCACATCGGGTTCGACCCACCATCCTCCGACAACATTCCAGCGACCTTCGTCGACACGCTTGCGAATCTGGGCCATCATCTGAGGATCGTTATCCGCAACCCACTGATAGAATTGTGCAGAACTTGAGGTGTATTTAAAATCCGGCGTTTCGTTCATCCGGTCGAGATTAGACTTGAATGTACTGTAAACTACGGATATTCCTTCTGACATAGGCCACAACCAGACAGGATCAATGTGACCATGTCCAATCATATGTACCGTGTATTTTTTCGCATCGGCCGGCCAGGGGACAACTTTTTTCAAATCGTCAGCGAAGAGTTTGGTCGTTGAAGCCATAGCCAGAACAGCAGTTCCGGCTCCGGCCCGACTGATGAATGAGCGGCGTGAAATGCCGTTATTCGGCTTTGAATTATTTTTCTCGTTCATGAATATATTGTTTTGTTAGTTTATGAAAAAGGGTTTATAGGCTGCTAGGCTGTTAGGGAGGGTTCAAATTATTTGTCCGAAATGCCTAATGGCCTAAATGTCTGATAGCCGAATAGCCTACCATCACTTTCCAAAAAAGTGATGTTCAACCATCAGGCAAAGCACGTGGTAGACCGGCAGATGCAATTCCTGGACAAAGGCGGTTCTTCTTCCGGGCACATTGATCAGGATATCACAATAATCCTTCATTTTCCCCCCCGTTTCGCCTGTCAGACCAATTACCACCATATCTTTGGCCTTTGCTGTAATCAGGGCATCAATAACATTCTGAGAGTTTCCTGAACTGCTGATCCCGAGAATTACATCGCCCGCATTTCCATATCCGGTAACCTGTTGCGCAAAAATCAGATCGGCATCCGTGTCATTGGCAACCGCAGTAATCAGGGCAGTATGGGCAGTAAGTGATATGGCCGGTAATGCCTGCTGAAGTTTTTCCGCCAGATAGACTCCCCTATCACCAGCTGAGCCGATCAGCTTATTTTTAAATTCCTCACTGATCCGGCGCTTGTTTTCAAAACCCTTCATTAACTCGCCAACGATATGGTCTGAGTCAGAACAACTTCCGCCATTTCCACAAAGCAACAGCTTACCGCCTGACTCATAACTCCGGATTATTGCTGCTGCAGCCTTACCTATTTGTTCTTTTAACGGTCCAAGCTGGGGATACCGTGTTATCAATTCCTCTAAGAAAAAATTATTATCCACTCTTTCCAAAATTTAAAATTTATCCTCGTAAATGGCCACGCATAAAGCGGCATAATCGCCTATCTGATCTCCAAGCAATGCCGGTTTTATTTTACAGACTTTGAGAGCCGACGGGATGGCCTCCATATGGAGAATCCGTTCCATCAGCGGCTTATAGAGCTCTTCGTTCCGGGAATAGATGCTTCCGATGACAATACACTCCGGGTTCAGGATGTCTATTAAAATGGCCAACCCTCGTCCAAGGTATTCGGCCGAAATCCGGATTATCTCATAAGCAACCGGGTCGCCGGCGTGTGCGGCCATAGCCACCATCTTTGTATCGATTCCACTAATCTTATCGATTGTTGGACAGAAACCAACATGCTGATTGCCGGCCAGTTTTTCTGCGACCAAAGTTTTTGCAAGCTGTGCGATACCGCCGCCACTGCAGAACCCCTCAAATGATCCGGCCTTCCCGAACCCTATTGGACCGGTTTTCTCAAGCCTTATATGACCGACCTCTCCACCGAGGTCATTTGTTCCGCTGTACAGCCTTCCATTTAAAATCAGGCCGGCGCCCATCCCGGTACCGAAAGTCAGGAAAATCATGTTTGAAGTCCCCTTCCCCGATCCCATCAGCCATTCAGCCAGTGCGCAAGCGTTTGCATCATTCTGGATTGCTACCTCGACCCCATATTCATCACTGAATATTTTGGCAATTGGTACGCTATCCCAACCTGGCAAATTTGGCGGAGAATAAATCATCCCCGTTTTTGAATCGAGCGGGCCACCACAGCTGATCCCAATTCTTTTCAGTTTATGATCCGGATATTTCTCCACGATTGCCTGAATATGCTCTTTAAATTCATCCAGAATTGCCTGAACTCCACGTTCGGTATGGGTCTCAAATCCAGTCCTGTGTGTGATTACAAAGGAGGCGTCACCAACTACAACACTGCAATTGGTCCCCCCAACATTCAGCCCTACATACATTTCCTTCTGATCTTGATTAATTTCAGTCATGGTATTTTGGTGTTTAATTACTAAATCGGTTTAGCAAAAATATAAAATTTTTATGATCCGCAAGATTTTCGAATGATTAAATCTGTTTTCAAAACAATCTCCTGTAATTTAGGGGGGCTGTCGGGATGTTTGATCTCATTGAGCAGTAACTGGACCGCTGTTTTTCCAATCTCCTTGAGAGGCTGGTTCACGACGGTAACCGGGCTGATGCAAATTTTATAGGCATCGGGATTATCGAAACTCACGATTGCAATGTCGTCCGGTATTTTTAAACCTAAACCGGAAATAGTTTCGATTCCGTTAATCCCCAGTTTACTGGTTGAAAACAAAATGGCATCTGCCCTTTTGGGGGCTGATTTACCAACCAGTTCCTTGATTGCCTTTGCAACATCCTTATTTTCATGAGAGAACGGAAGTATTTTTATCAGGTTTTCGTCAACGGGTAGATTTGCATCCCTGAGTGCCTGTTTGTACCCTTCTGTCCTTTCGATCATATTGACAAGACCCAGATTTACAGTGATATTCGCAATCTTTTTCCGACCAAGTTTCAACAGGTGATTCGTGGCGCGGTAAGCCGCATCAAAATTATCAACTACAATGTGGTTACATTCAATCTCAGGGAAATAACGGTCTATCAATACGAAAGGGACATGGCCTTTGACAAGTGCCCGGATTTGATCCTCACTGTTTTTCGGTGGAGAGATAATGTAACCATCCACCTGGCTTTGTTGGAGCATAGCAATTTGCTGTCTCGATTTTTCAGGATTTTCGTCAGAACTGCAAAAAATGACCCGGTAGCCAAACCGGGCAGCCTCCTGCTCAATTTCACGTCCTAAGATTCCAAAAAAAGGATTGGCGATATCGGCAATAATCAACCCAATCGTATTGGTTCTTCCGGTACGCAAACCCTGGGCAATCCGGTTCGGTTGATAATTCATCTCTTTTGCCACTTCAATTACCCTTTTGCAAATTTCTTCGCTAATTCTGAATTCCTTTCCTTTCCCATTCAGAACAAAAGAGACCAGGGTTTTGGAAACCCCCAGGTGGTTTGCAATATCGCTAAGTGATGTTTTTTTCATGTCAGTTTATGTGTAGGAGAACATTTAAATCAGGGTTAAAATTATAAGAGGCCAAAATTATAAATAATTTGATCCCAAATTCAACTTAACGGGTGATCAACAATTTCTTCCTTAGCCCGGTCCCAATATAGTTTCTTACCTTCCCGGTAACTCCGGGTGGCCATTACACAGCCCACCGAATGCCAGAATCCCGTATGGATATTTCCGTTTGTATCCTTATTTCGGCTCCGCATACAGTCTGCCCAGTTATCCATATGATATTTACTGTCATCGCTTAGCCCGACAGGCGGGAGCTTCATTCCGTACTCTTCAGTGGTTATTATTTCAGCTTTCCTGCTGTTCACCGCATCCTTTAACCCTTCATAAAAATCAAATCCTCCCGCCAGCTTCAAATGTTCAGGGATGAAAAACCACCTTGGACTCCCCTCTCCCCCGTGTGCAAAAAGGGTTCCCTCTTTGCCGCGGATACAGGAATAATCCCCAAATTTATTGGCATAACTCGATGAATAGGAATAGAGTAATTTAGAATCGTTAAAGGTGGCCAATGCCTGAAAAGTGTCGGGATTTTCACGGATATCGGGCCATCCGAAAATACCTCCGTTTGCGACCATGGTATCCGGAATTGCAGTATCGGTATAAAAATGGGCCAACCCGATGGCATGACTCATCCATTGAGAGGTAATCCCGCCCGAATAATCCCTGAAGATCCTGAATTCACAATATTTCCAGGGATCGAACGGAATATAGGGTTTACCTAACAGCCATCTTTTCCAGTCGGTGTCTTCTTCCCTGATCGCTGCAACATTCGGGTTTTGGGGATTGTGCCAGCGCGGCCCGTTGTCGTTCCACACCTGCTCAATCTTGGTTATCTGCCCTAACCTTCCCGACCGGACAATATCGCGCACCTTTCGCTGTACCGGCTCGCTTACCCATTGCGACCCCATTTGCACCACCTGTTTTGAATCCAGGACTGCTTTACGGGCGAGTTTGGCATCATCAACACTTTCAGCCATAGGCTTTTCGCAATAACAATCCTTGCCGGCATTTACAACTTCCGCCAGAATTTTTGCATGCTGAAAGTCACCGGTGGCAATCATAACAGCATCGAGACCGGGCATTTCCAAGAGCTGCTCCGAATACTTAAACTGTTTGACATCGGCACCAAACATCTCCTTAATCCGCGCAGCTGTACCTTCCCGGTGTTTACTCCACAGATCGCAGACCGCCACAACACCCAGATTTTTATCCTGAGCTGACATCTTAACCATATTCTGATGTCCGTGACTGCGGGATCCGCACCCTAAAAAGCCAATGTTGATCCGGTCGTTGGCCCCCAGGATCCGGTTATACGATGCTGTGCTCATCGATGAGGCACTCGTAGAAACTGTAGTAGCTGCCACTCCGACAGCTGTTTTGGCGAGAAAATTCCTTCTCGAAATACTTTCTTTAGCCATAATCATCTTATTATTAGTAATATAAAACATTAAACAAAAATAGAATGTGTCTTAATGAACTTCATTTTTCGCAATCCACAAATTCACAATGCACTTAAAATATATTTCATCACCTCATCGCCCGATTTCATCACATCCGGTTCGAGACCTGCTTTATTCAAGCGCTTACCGTCGCCGGAATAGAACTCACAATCGGGCAAAACCAGGTCATATTCTGAATTAATCTGCAGATTCTCAGTTAAAAAAGTTATTCCCGCACTTTTCTGTCCGACAATTGTCGCAATTTTCCGCTCCTTAAGGACATAGGCCACCATCTCGGCAACTCTCGAGGTTTTTACATCTGTCAACAGATAAACTCTTCCCCTGAACGTTTTTGCCCCGGGAACAATATTCAGATACCTGCCATTCTCCCTGTAGATCTGTCCGGTCTGATAATCCTGGTCGGAAAATCCCCTAAATGCTTTTTGATAGTCCTGAGCTTTAGGGAGTCCGTTGTTATTGTCACTCCACTTCCTGGTCAGATAAACACCGGCATTGAATGGCTGATCCGAAAGGTAATTTACCAATAAATTTGCCGCAAGCGGGCTTAAACGGTTATTCCCGCGAAGATCAATGATCAGGTTCTGATACCCTTTTTGGGTTACGATAACAGCCAGACTATCCATCTCATGCTGATTTGCCGGAAGTGAGTTGGCATTAAAAAGTGCGGTATTGGATTTTAGTTCCCTGAATCCGGCAGTATTTTTTCTGTGATTCAATTTGTTGTGAGGTCTGGCCTTATTAATTTCATAGGGATAGAAAGGAAGCTTTTTCCCCAGCCAGAAGTAGGTAGCGGCCAGCTCATAATCGTCCGATATTTTCAATTTCAAACTGTTGACCTTCTTTTTAAAATCGAGCCATTCATCGTTCTTCAACCAAATGGGATTGACCAGGCTTTTTTCAGTGATTGCAAAAGCGGCGTTGATCATAGATGCATAATCCCTAATTGGTTTGGAATCCGCAACTTTTATCCCTTTTAACGGGTGGGGATTACCCCTGTTATCCAGGTACCTGCCATTAAACTGATTGCTGAAGAGGGAGGCTGAGAAAAGGAATTGTTTATCGAAATAATTGAAGTTTCCCTTTAACAACAGCGTATCATTTTTAGTCTGGGCTTTCCCCTCAATAAAAACGATTTCCGGGTATTTCAATTTCCCGGCAGCTTTTGCCAAAGTGTAGGTGAATACTCCGGCAAGCTCTTTCAAAGCATCCTTCCGGGAATATGCCTCAAAGGTGTCTTTATCCTTATTGACTTCAATCGTCAGCAGGATCTCATCGCCATGTTCATTCTCAATCTTCCAGTAGGTCTGGGAGGATGCAAGGTATGACTGAATTACCAATAAAGACAAAAGCACAATTCGTAAGCTGTTCATTTTAGGTTATTTATATTCCTGATAACTGACCTGTTCATAATTACACTTTTCAGGTTATTAGTCTGCCTGCCTGTTTTTGTCCGATTCAATGATAAGGGTATTCCCCTCTCCTTTGGAAACCGTTCGGATATTTTCAAATTCCAACCGATATTTGTCCAGTTCCGCCCCGGTTATTTTTCGGCCTGACATCGTAACCGGATCGATAAAGCTAATCGTTCCCCGGCTCATGGCTGCAACTAATGAAATATCACCCCACCTGAGCATTCCGGGCACGTTGATCCCCACACTGAAAAAATCTATATTTTCCCGTTTGTCGAACAGGTAGCTGACCGGCGTTTCTCTCAGGTTCAGATCGATTGGTTTCTTTTCCAGGGCAGCCAAAAACAAGGCTGCCACCCCAGCTTCCCGGTAAGCATCAACGCCAATCTTAACTGCATGGTAGCTTGATTGAAGGAAATCGCTTACCAGCTCAAGTTCGTTCACCCACTCCCCGATCAGCGTTTTCCCGAACCACAGCAGTGAACGCGACAAGATCAGGAGGTTCCGGTTTTTATCCGTTGAATTTGGCTTTACATTGACCTCTCCTGTTCCGGATAAATCAATGACTGCAATACCCTGACCCCTGGAGATCAATGAATCAAGTAACTTGGCAGGTATCTTTTGTTTTCCATCCGGATTACAAACAATCGTGAATTTTTCCCCTTTTCCGGACGGTAGACGGAGCAATACCGGAATAAGCCTGTTGTCTGAAGTTTCAAGTGAAATCCGCGACCATCCTTTCTGTTTGAAGAATTCATGATACGATCTGATTGACCGTTTATTCCGGATCCCGAGGATTTCCTTTAACCCTGCACGTTTTCGTTCTGCATCAATACACTTTGATCCGAGAAAATCGTCCCTTAATTCTTTCCCCTTCAATTTACAGTAATTTACTGTTCCTATCACCCGGGCATCCCTCTCCCCCTTGGGAAAAACCATCAGTTTTTCTTTAGGAAGAAGTTCAAACGGAATTTCACTCTTAGGGGCCCCTTCTCCTCTGTTTTTGAGGTGAAGATCAAACCAACCGAGCATCGCCTGACGGTCTTCCGGGAAATATCCATGGGTAAGGTCAAAGAGCTGATAGCTGATATTATTCTGAGCTTCAACCATTTTAAAGACAGACCTCGCATTTGAATAACTCCTGATCATCTCTGAAGGTCTGAAAGCCTGATTATTGTCTTTCTGATGGTTGCACATCTTAATCGCCCGCGGAGCAACCAGTGAAAGGATTCCGGCCTCCTCAGTCAGGTTGAGCCCTCCCGGCAGGACTTCACAAATACAGGGTGTCCCCATAATATAAGATTCAAATGTACCCGCGCTTACCACCGGAACTGCAGCTTTTACACGGGTATCCAACGCCGCCAGCCACATGGTTTGGTTACCACCACCGCTTGATCCGGTAGCTCCCAGATTCCGGTCATCCACATAAGGGAGCGAACAGAGCAGATCGACACCTCTGAGGTTATCTGAAATTTCAATTCCCATCAACGGCTCTCCAATATTCATCAGCGATGAACCGAGATTGTTCTCGTCCCCATGGTCCTCAAAGACGCCATGAATGGTTGTCCGCTCTCCTGCACCCCAGGGATCCATGCAAAGGGCAACATACCCATTCAGCGCTAATGTATGTCCGACAGACTGATAATTGTCTTCCAGACGGCCAAAAGAAGAGTGCCCCATCATCACTATAACTCCGGGAAATATACCTTTTCCGTCGGGGATGTACAGGTTCGCGGTGGCATAGACTCCCGGGCGGGTTTGGAAGAAAACATTCCGGATTGAATAACCGTTCAATTGAATTCTGCCAGTCTCTTTCAGATTTAAGGGAAGCTCATGATTGATCACCACTCCGGTTCTTCGGATGATTTCGGAAATCAGCTTTTCACGATGAATTATCCACTCTGCTTTTGTGTCCGGTAACTGATTTTCGTTAAAAAGCCTTGCTGCATCCAGCTTCAGTCTCAAACTGTTCAGGTCAGAATGGTTAACCGGGAATACATCCGGTAAGGTGTCAGTTCGTTCATCGGTTCCAGCCTGGCAACTGCAGGGAGGAAAAACTCGAAATGAAAACGCAGGGTACAGCAAAATAAACCCAAGCCAAAACAGCCGATGGAGAATCGGCTGAATTTGAGATCCGGATTTCACTGGCTGTGCCTTCACAATAGCTACATTAATCTTATTTGCCTGATATACAATATTATAAATCCATCATTTTGAGACGTAGCATGCTACGTCTCTACCACACCCGACCGGTTTATTTCTGGAACAACATCATCGCGGGGATGTCCTGTTTTTCGATTCCGGGTCCGGAATATTGCACCCGGAGATACAATCCACCACCCGCATTAAAGTAATTTAGGCGAAGCGGATAGGTTCCCTTTGATAATACTATTTTGCCCGTTTTCTCTTCATCTTCATTATGCTCGCCGTCATTATCGATGATCATTTTATGGTTGATGAACATCCGGCTTCCGTCGTTGGAATGCTCGAAGAATTCATAGGTTCCATCCTGATCAATCCTGATCTTCCCTTCAAAGACAAGCCCGAATTCGTCTCTGCTGGTGAGGATTTTATCCAGTCCGAACTTATAAATGACCCCTGTTTTTGCAACCGGAAGTTTCGAGAAATCGGGAAGTTTTGTCCAGTGTCCGTCGTAATAGTTAAAGGTCAGGCCATTAACCTTTGGATCGTAGAATTCAATCGTATTGGTCTTTACATAGCTTGGCTCATACCCGTTCAGGAAAACCTTGGCTTTAATGGTCGTCTGTTTTGAAACATAGAAAGGCCCTTTAAAAACCGGTGATGTCGTATCAGGAGCGGCACCATTGGTCGTATAATGAATCCGTGCCTCTGCGACGTCGGATGCCATATTGACCAGTACCGAATCATTCGCCTGTACCAGGGTATCTCCCGGGTGGACAAGCGGGTTTGAAAGGATGATCTGTTTCAACAGGCTCTTCGGACCCCTTGACAAAAACTGGTACTTACCCGATTCCACTTCGTAAACGGCATATTTGTCTTCATTTCTCAGGAAACGGATGTTTGGGTCTTTAGAAATGGGTTTTCCGCTCTCGGTTACTGTTTCTTTTCCCCGGGCCAGGAGATAGACCGTAGCCGAGGTATTGGGAGGAATGGAAACATGCATCAAATAATCATCTCCTTCAAATCTCCATTGGGTTTGAACCTCGCCATACAACGATTGATAAGTCGTATTGGCAAAGGCGAGATCGGACAACGGTGTCGGCTTAATAATCAAATGTTTAAATCCCGGAATTGAAGGATCAGGAGCTATTCCCCCAAGATCCTGGTAGAACCACTCACAAACACTTCCGAACATGGGGTGACTGTGTGAGGCATACCCTTCGAAAGTTTCCCACAAGGTGGTGGCCCCTTTTTCAATCATGTAGCCAAAACCGGGATAGTCGCGCTGGTTCATCAGGGTATAGGCAAGATCGGTACGGTCCATTTGGGTCAGCACCCCGAGCAAGAGCGGGGTACCCAGAATTCCCGTATCAAAATGGACCTTATCATTCATTACATTTTTGACCAGGTTATTAAATACGGCATTAACATCGCGGGGTTCGGCAATTCCGAAACTGAGCGGATAGACATTGGCCCCCTGCCGTCCTATGGAATAACTTGAGTTCGCCTTGTTGAAATAGGCCTTATTGATTGCCTCCCTGGCATTTACGGCTAACCGGTTAAAATATTCCTGTTCAATCCGGTTTCCGAGGGCACCTGAAATGTTAACCATAAGCTGGCAGCAATAGAAATAATAACAACTGTTCACGAAATCAGCCGGAATTTCAACCTTTGCGGGCGGCACCCACTCTCCAAGACCCTGGTTCGCGAGGATTCCATCTTTATCCAATTCATTTTTAAGATATTCCACCCAATTTTTCATCCCCTGGTAATGCCTTTGCAGGAGCCGGATATCTCCGTAATAAAGGTACATATACCATGGAATAATGACATACGCAGCACCCCAGGCAGTTCCGCCACCGCCATCCTGGTAAGGGGTTGTATTCGGAACATAACCGGTCCGGTGGTTTTGGGCATCGCTGATGTCATCCAGCCATTTGGTATAAAACTGAGACATATCGAAATTATAAATCGCCGCCCGGGCTGAAATCTCTCCGTCGCCGGTATAACCACGACGCTCACGATGCGGACAATCACTCGGGATTCCTCCATGGACATTTCCGAGCTGAGTCCACTGGTAATTATCCAATATCCTGTTCAACAGCTTATTGGAACATTCAAAAGTTCCTGTCCTGATAATGTCTGTATTGACGACAAGACCTTCCAAATTCTCCAATGTTAACGGGGTCGGCGAACCGATTATGTCAACATACCGGAAGGCATGCCAGGTGAAGCGGGGTTGCCAAACTTCAGTCCCCTCGCCTTTCAGAATATAGGTATCATTCTGATCATAGGTGGTCCCAAATTCCTCAATATACCTCAGTTTGATCTTCGTCCCCTTTGGTCCTGCGATTTTCAGCCTTGCCCACCCGGAGAACAAACGGCCCATGTCGAACCGGTAGACCCCCTTGTCAGGTTCGGTCACCGAAACAGGTTTGATAATTTTGGTTACCCGGTCAGGTGCTGAAATTTGTCCTTTCAATCTTCCCGTGGGCGGCCGGACTGCAACGGCATTCACCCATTTGGAGTCATCGAATCCGGCCTCGTTCCATCCCTGCTGTTCCATCCGGGCATCGTAAATTTCACCCGTGTGCAATCCGTTATAAATGATCGGACTAATCGATGTTCTCCATTGATCGTCACTGGTGATCACCGCTTTGGTCCCATCTTCGTAATCAATTTGAAACTGAGCGATCACGCGTGGCGTATCATACCATAAGGAGTTATCCGTTGGCCGGTCAGCTTGGATATACCAGCCGTTTCCGAGAATCACTCCGAAAGCGTTTCCCCCCGTTTTCAGGGAGTTGGTGATATCAAAAGTTTCGTATAAAACGGAGGTGTTCATATTTCCGATCCTCGATTCGGACCATTTCTCAACATTCCGGCGGTCGTAGTTGGTCTGGTTGGGGGATAAAACATGATCCCCGATTTTTTTCCCGTTGATGTAGAGTTCGTAATATCCAAGGCCACTGATATAGGCACGTGCCTGTCTTACTTTTTTGGGGATGGCTACCTCTTTCCGGAAAAGCGGTGAGGCATTCCTGTATTCACCGGTGGTTAAAGTCGCCGGTGCGCCGATCCATCCGGCGTGCCACTCTGGGGCGGTGAGCAATCCCATTTCCCATTCCGCGGTTTTGCTCCACGGAGACTCAACCTTATTTTCATCCCAAATCTTTACTTTCCAGTACACTTTAAGGCCCGACTTTAAATCCTTTCCATTGTATACCAACTGATTGGACTGATCGGAATCAATTTTGCCGGTATCCCAAAGATCAGGGGTTTCGGCCGATAAAAGCTGATCGCTGGTAGCTGCTATGATGCGGTATGCCGACTGCCTGGCTCCCCTCACATCTTTTTTCATTTGCCACGAAAGGCGGGGATTCAGCACATCCATTCCAAAAGGATTAGGGAGATACTCAGTCCGCAGGTTTATCAACTCAGGTACCGGCTTGTCATTTTGCGTGGTGCATCCAAATACAGAAGGGATTAATAATAGAAGGATAAATATTCTTATTTTCATAAAGGAGAGTTGAACGTAGTATGAAATTGTCAGGATTTCGGTCTTTGGATAATTTCCAGGTAGCGTGCCATCCAGTAGGGCCAGAGCCAGAAAACCGGTTCACGTTCCTGGTGTGGATCTCCCTGGATCGCTGCCCACGGATTTTTGTCCCAGCGCACCGTTGACCTTATGCTTGCAGGCGGAAGTTCCGAAACCTGGATATCTTCCATGATCGGAGTTCTAACCAGTTTTACATCTTCCCGCAAAGTATGATTGATTGGCCAGTCCACCAGATCGAATGGTACATCCTTCAAAAAATCAATCGTCTGGGGTATGTTTACTTTTTTCCCTGTAGCAAAAGTATATGCGAGGTTATTGATCAGATTCTCACCCGATTTCTGACTGTTCATCCAATCCTCCAAAAGCTTTGTATAAAAAGCTTTTAACTTCGGGTCGTTTTCATACCTCATTAAAACCGGGAAAAGGTAACCTTCCATGGTGCGGTCAAAGTAGATTTGCCAGGCCGGATTTTTGGAGTTCAGGTGGGAAACATTCTCAAGGTATCCCTCCTTATCAATCAGCCGGTGATACTCCTTCTCGTATTTTTCGTCGCCGGTCATATGGCTTGCAAGTTTGAGATAAGCAAGAAGCTCAAAAGAGTTGATACTCCGTTCGGAGGCCCAGTCGGGATCGTGGTTCAGCTGGTCAGGAGACCAGACAGCCCAGTGTGTGTGAGTGCCGTCGATGTCCGTAAAGTTATACTTGTATTTGATCAGGTAATCGACGATTTTCCTGACGTGATCACGGATCAGAACTTTCTCGTGATCCCCGGCCACAAGCTCATAGTAATAAAAATATCCCATCATATGCCCGTCCATCTCATCGCTGCTGGTATCCCCTTTCCAGAGCCATTTGCCATCTTTTGACTTGCGCCATCTGTTTTCAACCGGTTTATACCTCGGATCCCTCACCAATTCATCTGCAATTTGCTTTGGGGTATAGGTCCGGTTTCCGTCGTGAAAATATTTCGAATCCACCGGGACAACACTTCGTGCGAAAAAACCTTCAGTCTCAGTAACTTCCTGAAGATACTTTAAGAAATCAAATGCCTTTCGTGCCTTGATCCTGGCATCTTCATCTTTGGTAACCGCATATCTGAAACTTTCCATGGCCAGATAACCTCCGGTATACTCGCCGTCATTATCATCGTCTGAAGAATGCCATGAAGCCGTATCACCGGCAATTTGAAGTTCGGCAACCCCGCATGTCCATGGTTCACGGATGTGCCTTCTCATCAACTGGCTGTAAAAATTTTTCTCCTTGTCCGCCAGGGTCATGTTGGCACGTTTGATCTCACTCACACCGTTTGCCGTACCAACCCAGCCATTTCCGGCCTGGTCAAAAGCGATCCCGGTAACCTTGTCATCGGTGAGCCAGCGCCTGCTGAAACGTAAAGAGTGTGTGCCGTCCTTTGCGAAGCGGACGACCCCCACATCGGTACCCACCCACATCACGCCATCGGGTGATTGTTTGATACAATTGACATTTACGGTGGAGAGCCCTTCGGCCGGAGTAATATTTTTAATCCAATGTTCACTGTCGCGCACAGAAACTCCCCCCATGACCCCGGCCCAGATATTTCCGGAAGGGTCAACAGCGATAGCCCGGGCATAACAACTGATCAGTTCCGAAACATCCTGGAACAATATGGATTTGCCATCCTGGCATTTATAGAGTCCGGCATCGGTGGCCACCCACAAAATTCCCTGATCATCGACGATTGCATCACGCACCGACCTGGCAAGCTTATAATCGAGCGGTTCCCATTGGGAGTTACTGTAATGCCATATCCCGTAAGGACCCAGCGCGTAATTTACGGTTCCATTTCCACAGATCACAGACACCGGGGGTTTTACTCCCTCCTCTTTTTTAAGCTGATGATTACTAAACCGGTAAATGCCGTTCCATGAACCGAGCAATACATCCCCATTCCTGTTTACCGTTACTGAATAAGCCGGTCCACGATCCTCCCCTGAAATTACGGGCTCCCATTCTCTGGATCCGTTTTTTTTGCAAAAGAAACCTGAAGCAGTGGCAATCCAGACATTCTGTTCATGATCCAAGGCAATACTCCTTACCTCATTGTCTGCCTGATTCTTGCTGATTTGAAAAGCAATAT
>Ga0316224_1000720_pt1 | contig 42836 bp, 38 predicted proteins | sample TBH18013metaG_FD_206254 | JGI IMG/M metagenome (GOLD analysis project Ga0316224, IMG submission 206254) | Freshwater microbial communities from Trout Bog Lake, Wisconsin, USA - TBH18013 | ecosystem: Environmental > Aquatic > Freshwater > Lake > Hypolimnion/Profundal zone | place: USA: Wisconsin... | reverse complement strand
AACATAAGTTATAGACTTTCTATTTTTACTAGAGTTTATGCTTTTTTTTGTAATGCATAGATTTTCCATTTTTGATATTTCTTCTGGGGATATGCCATTTTTGAAACCATCATAAGCACTAATTTTGTGATCTATTGTTGGATATTTACCAGAATTCCAACTTAATACTAAATTATCCTTTATGTACTCACTATCATAAAAATCATATCCATTCCAATTTTCAAACAATTCTTTTTTATTTCTTTTTGTTAAATTATTTACTTTTCTTCTATAAATTAAATATTCATCACTTTCAAAATCAAGTCCTCTTGATTTTAAAGATTTTTCTACTATGTCTCTATTTTTCATTGGACTATCAACGCCATAATTTTTTAAACATGTTAATTTAGCCTGTTTTTTAAAATCATCAGTTTGTGAATAAAATTCTTTACCATATTTTTCTTTCATAGTGTATTTCCATTTATTTTTAAAATCATCAGTTTGTGAATAATATTCAACACCGTATAAAACTTTATTTTTTTCCTTTGATACATCAGATGTATGGTAGCAAATGCTACCATATTTTTCTAAATTTGTTTTTTTAACTTTCCATTTTATTTCAGTAGATTGTGATATATGTTCAACGCCATATTTTTCTAAACAAGTTTTTTTACTTTGCTCCTTAAATTTATCTGTTAGATTATATCCTATTTTGCCATATTTTTCAAGGCACGTATTTTTTATTTTTTCTTTAACTTCCGAAGTTTTTGAAAAGTGTTTGCCATATTTTTCAAGGCATGTATTTTTTATTTTTTCTTTACATTTTTCTGTTTTCATAAAATTATCTACTCCATATTGTTCTAAACATGTATTTTTATATTTTAATGAAGCACATTTTGGTCCACAAGCATATAAATTACCATTATTTATATTTCTCAAATATAATCCATATGTTGTCTCCTTTTCTTTAGTACAAAAATCACATTTAACTAAAACTTTTATTCCAGAGCCTCTCATTAAACTTTCTACATCAATTTCTATTATATCACCCACCTTTATATTTAAATATCCTTTATTATTTAAATGTTTAATACTGTTATTATTTACCCTTATTTCAACCTTTTTTGTTATTATCATTTAATATATATTAAATTAATGTTTCTCCCTTGCAAGTTATGAGGTATATGCTCAATTTGGAAAATCTATTACTTAAAGTAATGGATTTTTATTTAATATATACATAATGAGGTATATTAAATTATTTGAGAATTTTTCTAAAGATAGAATTTTAATTATTGTTGATGTTCAAAAATCATTTAAAAAATATTTTAATGATAATTATTTGGCACAACTTAATGAATATTGTAACGACTTCGACAAAGTTTATCAAATATTTGATAATCACCACGAAGGAAAAAATCCTGATAAAGATTTTCTATATGATGAACAACCTGATATAGAAAATAAAGATGATTTATATAGGTTTCAAAATCAAGTTGATTTAATTGAAAAAAGATATAATTACGATGTTAATGTTGATTTTTATAAAAAAATCCTTTCAGAAGAAACTTATAACGAAATAAAATCTAAAGGTTCTAATATACAAAGAGGTGAATATTTTAAAACAACCGAAGGAACTATTATAGTTTATATAGGTAACAATCATCAGTGGTTTCATTCTCCTATTAAATTATATGATTTATTTAAATCTATAAAAGGAGAAGAAATTGTAATAGTTGGTGGTGCAGAAAATGAATGCATATTAGATGTTATGATAACAGCTAAAGCACTTGGATTAAAAATATTAAAAAATGAGAAATTTATTTATTCAGCAAAAAATTGCCCTATAAAATAAGGCAATTTTTTTTATCTATGATATATTTTTATTTTAGGTTTTTTAAATAATTCACTAGTTAATGTTAGCTTAAAATCTCCTTCATTTAAATTCTTAATTCTAAGATAGCTTTGTATTTGATCATGATATAATTTTAAATCACCAGCATCGTCAATGGTAATTTCTTTAACTGTTATTGCATTTTTAAAATCTCTTTCCAACATTTCTGTTACTAAAGTTTGTATAGATACGCCACAAAATTCAGCAGCATCTTTTAACCTTGTGTGTAATTCATCACTTATATTTATTGTTTTCATATTTATCCTTTATTTTTATATTATATGTAAAATAATTACATTTGTTGTGTAATTATTTTACACCAAAAACAACATTTTTTATTTTGGATATATAAAATAAAAATAAAAAAATTACATTATGCTAAAAATTAATTTTCATTTAGAATATATTTGGTTGGATGGCTCATATCCACAGCAAATACGTTCTAAAACAAAAATTGTAGAAAAAGAAATCACTACAACATTAGACACAAAAGGAAAAGTTGTTACTAAAGATACAATTTTCAAATCATGGAAAGAAAATCCAGAAACACTTCCTTTGTGGAACTTTGATGGTTCATCTACTGATCAAGCAGATACCAAAAATTCAGAGCTATTGCTTAAACCAGTTAATATCTTTTTAGATCCATTCAAACAAAATGGCTTCATCGTTGTTGCTGAAGTATATCATACTGATATGACACCACATATTACAAATAAAAGAGCAAAGATGGTTGAAGCACTAGATAAATATGATGACGAAACTATGTACGGTCTTGAACAGGAATATTTTATATTTGATATTAAAACTGGCAAACCATTAGGATGGCCAGCAAATAATGCATATACAGAAAAAATGACCACGCCAGCAAGACCCCAAGGTCCATATTATTGTGCAGTTGGTGGCAGAAATGTCGCAGGTAGAGCATTTGTTGAAGAGCATGCGAGATTGTGTGAAATTGCTAATTTAAAAATATCTGGTATAAACGCAGAAGTAGCATTAGGACAATGGGAATATCAAATTGGCCCAGTTTATGCTAAAGAAGGTGCGGATCAATTATGGGTATCTAGATATATTTTAGAAAGATTATCAGAATCATATAATTATTATATTGTATTAGACCCAAAACCTTATAAAGGCAATGAATGGAATGGTTCTGGTATGCATGTTAACTTCTCTACAAAAACTATGAGAACTGATTTAAAAAATAAAAAGGCATTAGTTATAGAAGCTTGTGAAAAATTAGGAACTAAAATTCCTGAGCATATTGCAGTTTATGGTATAAATAATGAGTATCGTTTAACTGGAGCCAACGAAACTTGCTCTATTAATGAATATAGATATGGCATAGGAGATAGAACTGCATCTATTAGAATACCTTCTTCTATTGAAGATTCTACTACACCTGGTTATTTAGAGGATCGCAGACCAGCAAGTAGCGCAGACCCATATGAAATAATAAATATTTTGATAAAAACTATTCTTTCATAAACAAAATCAAAATCCAACATATAAAACTTATGTTGGATTTTGATTTTGTAGAAGATTTCATAGAAAATAAATATAATAAAAAATTACAGGTGTATTTTAACACCACTAGACAAGCAATATCTTTATGGAGGCGAGAAAAAAAAATACCACCCGAACGAGTTTTGGAACTACTTGAAAAGGAAGGCTTAGATATTAAAGAAATATTAAAAAATATGTAAAGGAACACTTGACATTATAATATATAAATTATGAGAAAATGGACTAAAGAAGAATGCATCACAGAAGCGTTAAAATATAAAACCAGAACCGATTTGCGCAAATATAATTTGTCTTGTTATAACTTTTCAAAAAAGAAAATATACTAGATGAAATATGTATTCATATGCCAAAAAAACCAAAACCTAATAATTATTGGACTAAAGAAAATTGTCTAAAGGAGTCTCTTAATCATAAGACAAAAAAGGACTTTAGAGAAAAATCGTGTCCGGCTTATTCAGCTTGTGTAAAAAATGGTTGGTTAGAAGAAATATGTATCAATTTCGATTGCCGCAAAATGCAAGGATTTTGGGACAATAAAGAAAATTGCGAAAAAGAAATTGTTAAATATAAACACAAAAGTGAAATACAAAAAAATAATACATCACTATATAATGCACTTCGTAGAAATGGTTGGTTGGATGATATGTGTTCATTTATGATACCAATTGGTGATAGATTAAAAAGGTGTATCTATGTTGCTATATTTTCAGATAATAGTATTTATGTGGGACTGACATATAATTATGAAGAAAGAATAAAGGAACATATAAATAAAAATAAGAAAACTAATAATAGCTCCGTTCTGAAGCATATTAATAAAACTGGATTATTTCCAGTCTTCAAAAAAGTGACAGATTATATAAACTCTAATGAGGCTTCTATTTTAGAGGAAAGTATTAAAAATGAATATAAATCTAAAGGATATATAATTTTAAATAAAATAAAATGTGGCGCACTAGGTGGTAATGAAATAATATGGAATAAAGATACTTGTATAGAAGAATCACTAAAATATAAAACCAGAAGTGAATTAAAAATATATAAAAGTGGATGCTATAAATCAATACACAAAAATGGGTGGCAGAAAGAATGTTTTTCACATATGGATTAAAATAAAATAAAAAAAGCCGCTCATTGAGCGGCTTTTTTATTTTTATTTTAATTAAGCTGGTAATTCTTCGCTACCACCTTGTGATTGAACTTCTTCCATTCCTTGTCCCTGAGCTTGAGGCTGTGCTTGAGCTTGAACCTGAACTTGAGCCTGAGGTTGTGCCTGAACTTGAGCTTGAGGTTGTGCATCTTGTATTTGTGCTTGTCCTTGAGCTTGTGCTTGACCTTGAGCACCACCTATAATAGCACTTGCAGGTATTTTTTCAGCATCTAAACCATCCTTTAGAACCCATTTAACAAGTTCTTCTGCTAACATAGCATTACCCATTAAATCAGTAATTTCTTTATTCATATTTTGCTTAACCTTTTTAGCATAAGCTGATAAAAGTTTAGCTTCAACATCTGCGATAATGTTAACTCTGTAAGTATTCTCCACTTGGAATACAGTTTCGTTCACTTTATCTTCTATTTTAACTTCAGGTTTGTTATTTTTAAAACCCTCGAATTTTTTTACGTGTTTCATTATCAAAAAATTGTTTTTGTAAATTATATATTATAAATAAAAAGCCATTTTTTACTAATGGAATATTAATCCAATTATTATTAAACCTTCTAATATAGCAGCTCCTATTGCTCTATTTCTTTGCTTCTTAAATTTCTTAGATTCTGCTTTAACTAAATTAATCATATCATTTTTAGCAGAAATAATACTATCATTAGCAGCCAATCTATCTTTTGATATAACTAACTGTTGTTTTAAATTTTCTATTTCTAAATTTCTAATTACCAATAAAGAATCATTCTCTTTTAAAACTTTTTCTGCTGCTAAGTTAGCTATTTTATAATCTTCTACTGTTTGAACTAAATAATTTACTGTTGAATCACATTCTTTGTGTAATCCTCTATATAAATGTAATATATCTAAATCAGTATTAATCTTTTGAGCTTGTTTTATTGTAATTATTATACCCACTGTATCTTTAGTATTATTAGGTAAATCTACTAATAAGTATCTTGGAATTAAATTATTATTAGTATCAATAGATGCGACTGTATAAGTTTGTGAAAACCCAGTAAATGCTATTAGCGTTATAATTATAGATAATAATATTTTTTTCATGTATTAATTTATTTTTTTTGAAAGTGAAATTAATAAACTATCACCTTTAATATTTATAATATGCGTTTCTAAATAAACAACTTTATTTTTAGCATCTGTATATTTACCTTTATAATAATTGGCATTTTTCTCAGATTCTCTAGCATTATCGCTAGCATCATAATATTCATCTTTTAAACTATCCAATCTAAGAGAATCAGATTGGAATTTAGATTCTAAAGTGCTATATTCTTCTGCTTTATGTTTATCTATATTGGCTAAACTATCATCAATATGTTGATACATATTTATTTTAGTATCTAATTCTCTTTTTTTCTTTTTAAAATCCAAAGAATTATTAAATCCAAAAATAAACATACCGGCACATAAAATACCTAAAATAATGATAACAATCGTTTTTAAATCAAATTTACTCTTGATTTCCTGAATTTGTTCTGACATAATTTGTAATTTTTTTGTTTTTTCAAAGATTTTTCGTATCTTTGTGTATATATAAAAAAAAACTTTTCTTATGAAACTTATTTGTTTTGACTTCGATAAAACGTTAATACACACCATGGAACCAGAAGAGGGCAGACAAATCTGGCTTCGTGAGAAGGGCGAGCCATTCCCACACCCAACTGGTTGGTGGAGTAAAAAAGAATCTATGGATATGAGTGTTTTTTATCCAGCCATGAATATGTGGACGTATAAAAAATATACAGAATCTATTTCTGATGAAGATAATTATGTCTTTATAGCAACAGGACGTATGGACAAATTAAAAGAAGAAGTTCAGGCGATACTTGATTTCCATGATTTGAAATTTCATGATGTATTCTGCAATTGGGGCAGTGAAACTTTTAGGTTTAAAACTAAACTATTTGAATCTATTATTAAAAAAAATCCTAAGGCAGATGAATTCATACTCTATGATGATAGACACGAACATTTAGTTAAATTTGTTGAATGGGCAGAGATTATAGAAAAAGACTACAAAATTAAAGTAACTATTATTGATGTGATAAATAAGAAACAATTATATTAGTATGAATTGGTTGAAAAAATTATTTAGAAAATATTCACTCAAAGAATTAAAACTGAGAGAATTAAAAAGTGGCGAAAGTATATATATAGATATACCAAATGGTTATAGTAAAACAATTAATGGCAAACAATATAACGATCAGCCTATATCTATAGAAATTGAAAATAATGATCCAATTGGTAGAAAAATATGGTTTTTTTGTAGAGTCGACGGGTTTGAAGTTTCATTTGTAAAAAGTTATGATTCGCCAGAATTAAAAAATTTCTTGCTATTTAATATTAATACTGTTGAATTAAACCATGTTAATGTTGCTAAAAAAAGCAAAGAAGAACTTAAAAAAGAACTAGAAAAAGCTATTTCAAATGAAAATTATGAAATGGCTAAAATAATCAACAATAAACTGAAAGAATTAGAATAATATGGGGCAAATTAAAGAACAAGACTTCTCAGAAGTAGATGAAATATTAGGCGAACCTTACGCTGTAATAGTATGGAATGATGATATACACTCATTCGATTTTGTTATAGAATGCTTAATAAATTGTGCTGGGCATAATCCAGAACAAGCAGAGCAATGTACATTTTTAATACATTTTAAAGGCAAGTGTGACGTCAAAAGAGGCGACAAAGAAAGTATGCAAAAAATTTATAATAAATTATTTGCTCGTGGTTTAACTGTCACTTTAGAAGAAATGTAATAGTTGGTTATTTATACCAACTATTACCTCCTATATTTTTAAATTGGTTCACAAATTTTTGCTGCCTAGCAGCATTCATAACTGATTTATAATCATATTGATTATCACCATAATCAGGTTGTTCCTGATTTTTAAGAATGTCATTAAAATGTTTTAATGTATTTGAATCTACCAACTCAGGCGCTGTTGCTTCTACCATCTCTCTGAATGCAAACTTAGAAAATACACTAGATGCATTTACAATACTCATTACAGTATCATCATTTCCGGTATCCGCTGCATATCTAATATTACCAGAAGGAGTTACGTGTTTGATAAAAGTTGTAATTTCATTTATATTTGTAGTATTATTAATGATAAAATTTCTTTTATTCATATTTTCTTGATAATCCTTTACTAATATTTCCTTATTAGTATTTAATTTTAATCCAATCTTTTCTTCTGGTGAATCTATTCTATGTTTATACCTATAGAATATACTTGAACCGTATTGATTATTACCATCAAATAAATGTGGCATTTCTGCTAAAAATTGACCACCATAAGTATTATATTCTAATACTGCTTTAAAATTTTCAGGATTAAAATATTCAAATGCTAATACATAAAATAATTCTGCTAATTGTCTTACGGAAACTAAGTTAGATCTATACATACCAAACTGTTCTAAACAAAAGAAATCAGATAAAGAACTATATTCTTTGCCATACATTTGTATAACTTCTAATGGTTTAGGTTTTATTTTGAACATATTTATTATAGAATAATCTTGACCTAATCCTTCTGATATATCAATTGAAAATATACCTTTTATTCTATTTCTATCTAATGGAGAATATATAGATGTATCACCAACAAATTGTAAATCTTCATAATTGAATTTTAATCTTCTATCAAATTCATATGATGGATAATGAATATATTCTTTTTTATTTTTTAATAAATCATCAATTAAAGCTTCATTTAATAATGAGCGTGAACCATCTACAAACCTTAATGCAAATTCTTGGTTAAACGCATCTTCACCACCAATTTCTTTAGTAGTTTCTTCTTGCCATGTTGTCACATATGCCAGTTGTTGTATAAAATATTGTTTATCATCTTTAACATAAACAAATTTCTTAACTTCTTCTGATGGTGTTAAAGTTCCATCTTCTGGATTTTTATTATGTACAGTAATAACATCTTTTTCTAAATCTATGTTATATGACATCTCTACTTTTGCATATGGAAAAGCTTCTTTAACTTGTAAAAATATATCTTCCTTATTTATACCATACTCAAATAATTTTTGTGGGTATAAACGAAAATATGTTACAAATCTACCCGGCACCTCATACCAATAAATTCTCATAGATTTAAAATTGGTGCTTAGTGGATCAGATTCATCTCTTTCTGCATCGGTTAATAATTTATAAAATAAATTCATACCTTTTGGAGTTGAAGTTATTATTATCTTTGAGTTATTAACCGCCGCAACGATTGGATATACAGCAGTATAATATGGCTCAATAATATTAGAAGGTATGTGTGCAAATTCATCCAAATATAAAAAGTCTATTGTAAACCCAATTGCTGGTGCTTTACTTCTTGCTGCTGTTCTAATTTTGCAACCATTTTCACAAACCATAGATTTTTGGTTCCAATTTTTAATACCAACTTTTAAAAAGAATGGTAAATTTATATAGATATTTTTAATTTTATCTACAATTTCAATTGTGGTATCACGTAAATTTGCCACAATCATTACATTTTTATCATTATTAAAAGTGATAAAATGCAAAATTGTAATTGCCGCATTAATTGTTTTCCCACTTTGACGACTCGCACAAAGTATAACACGATTATTTTCATAAAGATCTAAAATATCTCTTTGATAATCTCTTAATTTAATTGGTCCAATAGAACCATCTTCTCTTTTAATTTGACAATAATTTTCTGCAAAATATTGTACACTTTCTGCACATTTGAAATATTCTTCCCATTCCCATGCTGTTATACCAAATGATATACCAGCTCTTCTTACACCTACTTCATTTTTAAACCATGGATTTTGATATCTTTTAATTACTACACCATCACCAATTTGTTCAGTAATTTCGGCTATGTTTTTACTAGTAAAAACAAATTTCTTGTTTTCTTCTTCTTGTATCTGCTTTTTAGCTGTCGCCATAAGAAATATATGTTTTTTAATATATATAATAAAATATATAGGTTCCTATGAGTAAGAACGATAAAAACGACAAAATTAACAATCTTCAGGAAGAATTTAACAAAATTCAAGAAGATAATAAAGATCTAGATGTAAACATGTATTTGGCTAAGGTTGATGACCTGCCTGAATTTGGTGAAATAGAAATATACGATTATAATGCGGATGTAATAGAATCGAAAGATAGAGCAGAAGAAGTATTAAATTCATTATTAGACTTATATTTGGGTGATCTACCAAGTGTAAAGCAACACTCTTATATCAAAAATAAAGTGAAAGAAGATGCTTTAAACTACGCAGAAACACTATTCTTAATTAAGATGACAAGAAAAACTTTTATCTCACAGATGAGACAAGTTGATAATGGTGATAATAATGCTAGAATGTATGAGGTAATGAATCAAACTATGACACAAATGCGTGATAATATTAAATTTAATACATCAGTTAAATCTGACTTAGAAAAATTTTATAAAGATATAAGAAAAGATATGGGTGCTAATGAAGTACAAAGTCAAGCAGAAGAAGATATTAAACAGGATGAAAAAGATGATAATATGGTAGTAGATTCTAGAAAAATGAATGAGTTATTATTAAAACATCTTAAAAATAAATCTTAAAAATAATATATAATTAATGGAAATTATTTTTAATTTTGAAGAATTTTTGGTCGAAAAAGCAAAAGCACAGTATTACAAGGGACATAAAGTTCCTGGTAAATATTTAACTAAAAATCCTGGAGCTATGAAAAAAGAGATAGACAGATTTCGTGGCAAAAAAGAATATAAAAAAGACTGGGACGCTGATTATACATCTGGAAAGGGTGGCAAAGGCAAAAGAGTAAAAACTAAAAAATCCGCAGCAACCAAAGCATATCAAAAAATGTTTGGCAAAAAAGAAAAATAAAATATGAAACACCTTTTAAACTTTAATGAATTACATGAAGATTTCTCTCAATATTTAACAGAGGAAGATTTAGAATTAACCGAAGATGGTATAAATGAATTATTGTCAGATGAAATTTCTGAATTAGATGATTTATATGATGATGAATATAAAGTTGATGAAGCAAAAAAATCTGGTGTAACAGAAGCACTTCGTAAAAAAGCAAAAGCATCTGGTATTCCTATGGGAATTTTAAGAAAAGTATTTTCTAAAGGTATGCAAGCGTGGAATGCTGGGCACAGACCAGGTGTTGCGCAACATCAGTGGGGCATGGGTCGTGTAAATTCATTTATTACTGGTTCAGGTGGTGCAAGAAAAGCAGATGCAAAATTGTGGGCACAGGCAAGTAAAGCGAAAAAAAGAAAGAAAAAGAAAAAATAATTATTTAATAAAAAAACCGCTTTTAAAGCGGTTTTTTTATTTCTAAATACATTTTATTTCCTCTTAATATTTTGAAACCAACTTTTTCATATTGTTTAATTAACCATTCTGGATTTTCTACAAATAAATCATATTTTAAAGTTATGACATCAATGTTCATAGATTTTGATTTTTCTATTAATGTTTTCAATAATAAATTTGCTAAACCATTTTTTTGATAATCTTCATCTGTTTCTAAATAGCTAATATAAATTTCGGTATTATATTTATCTATAAATTCTTTTGTAAAAGGAATTTTGGTAAAAACTGTATATTCAAGTCTTGCTATTTCTAAATTATTATATTTACAAATCAAAACTTTATCATAAGATGGCATTTTATATTTACCAACTTTATCTCTTTCAATTATGTTTATATCTTGTAAATTAATTTTAAAAGATTCAAATGTAATTAACCATTTCATTTTTTCCATTTAAAATTTTCAAACTTTATAATATTAGATAAACTTAATTTTACATCACTTGTAGTAAATTTATTAAATTTATTATTTGTTATCTTATTTACAAAAAATTCAGCCTTATCATCCTTAACATTTTGTCTAATAACTTCTTTTAATCCAGTAGGAGTTTTAGATAAAATATATTTTAAAAATGAATTAATTTCGTCTGCCATTTTTAAAGTATCAAAATCATCATCATAGAAATATAATTTAGAATACTTAGTTATTTCCTTATCAACAAATTTATCATTCTCAATTTCGTATCCTACTAAATGCTGTAAACAAATTTTTGACTTTTTATAAACAATTTCATCTGTACTTACGTTATAAAAAGTATCATTAATATAATAAAATTTCTTAATACCAATACCTTCTTCTTTTAATTTTTCAATTAATTTATCTACTAATATTTTAAATGTCCTTTCTGTATTATTAGAACATATTAAATAAATATCTTCATTTTTATTTTTTAAATGCGATATAATATCATAATTAATTTGGTAATTGGTATTTTCCACTATTTCTTGATTTAAAAACTCCTGTAAAGAAATAGCTAAATCATTCATACCAATTTTTTGATTTTTAGCAATAACTTTTAATTTATTGAATAAATCAGTTGGTAACCAAAATGTTTTATCATTATATTCAATTTTATTACCTTGATTTTTATAAACACCATTTTTAAACAAATTATAATCTGCTTTACTTATTTTAAGTAAAGGTTCATTTGGTTTAAATTTATTTACTATCCAAGGTCTTGAATCTGTTTTTAACAAAACATCAATATCAAATATATGTCCTATCATTTATATTATTTTCTTTTTAATAAATCTCTTAAAAATTGCCCAAGTGCGCCACCAACAGAAGAAGTATTTCTTTGACCACCAGTTGAAATATTTATAGATATTTCATGTGCTTGTCCATCATCTTTTGGTTCTGTATATTCTTTAGTAGCCCATGATACTCCGCCTGAAACTTGAGTGTTAAACCCATGACATTTAGGGCATTGTCTTGGTATTATATCGCCTGTATAAGTAAATGTGCCTTTACACCAAGGATTACTACAAATAGTTTTATTTTCCATAATAGTATATATTAAAAAGCCCTGCTTAATATTAAGCAGGGCTTTTTATTATTTTACATAACCTTTTTCTAAAGAAAATTCATATAGAGTTGGTAGGTTTAATTTTTTCAAAAATTCATTTTTAATATCTCCAAATGTTTTAGATTTGTTGATTGTGTCTATGACAAATAGACCATATTCTTCCTGGAATGTTAAATATACATCTGACCATGATTTTATATAATGTGGTTTTGTAATCCATTCTCTATCACCACCAGACATCCAATATAATGTTTTATCTGGGGATATATTTTGTGTGTTAATATTAAAATCTGTTTGCCAAAATTTATTATCATTAATTCCTTTGTTTAGTATAATTGCTATTGCTTCTGCTAAATCTGTTGTTAATTCATTGTCAATTTCAAAAAATAATTCGCCGTTTAATTCTTTATTTACTCTAATTCTATCTGAGCTGTAAATAACAATAGATGTGTCACGAACCTTTGTTATTACTCTTACTCTTTTCTTTTTCATAAAAGAAATGTTATTTTTTATATCCAATTATGGATTGTTACTTCTTAATACCGGACCTCCATTTACCGTCAAAATTGCCCTTTTCCCAAATGCCGTTTTCCCATGTGCCCCTAAATTGTCCATCTTTCCAGATGCCATATTGCCAGTGCCCAGTAATAAATTTACCGTCATTCCAGATTAGTGTGTTATTTTTGATTTCTACTTCTGCATCCTCTATTTCAGAGTCAATTAACCATTGTAGATTAAATTTGGTTAATTCTTTATTTATATCAGTAGGTTTAGTGATAACCCTTTCTCCTACTCTAAGTTCTTTGAATCTCATAATAAATATTTTTATTAATACGTTATATATTCAATTTTATTTTAGCATTATTTTCATTTCTTGGTTTTTTGAAAATAAGGTTTGATTAATTAATATATACCTAAAATATAATATTTTTTAATGAGATATTTAACTACAAGAGATATATTTTTATCAACTATAAATAAGGAAACACAAATAAATGAATCAACTTTTACAAATGATATTACCTTTGGTGGGTCTTTATTAGGTAGATTAGTAAACTCTATTATAAGAAAAGCAAAAGTAGAAATCAATTATAAAAAAGTTGAACCGATTGCAAAAGAAATTGAAGATGAATTAAATAAATTGTTATTTTCCACAATTAAGAAAGAGGAGCAAGAAAAAGCGAGAGCTATAATAACTAAGGCTCTTTTGGAAGAGATTTACACCACTGTTATGAGTGATGTTAATGAATTAGATAAAATTAACCAACTTTTAGATAAACCAAATGATGATGGATTAATAACTCTTGCGATAAAGTACATAAAAGCATCACCAGCTGATGCTGATTACGGTAAAGGAGATAGAGATACATTAATCTCTCAACTTGAAAAATTTAAGTCAGAATTAGAAGCATTAAAAGAAGAACTTACGAAAGGATCAGAATCTGAAGATAAAGAAGATGCAGAAAAAAAAGATATTGAAAAAATAATTTTATCTAAATTATTTAAAGGTTTGAGAAACATTAAGCCACATCTTTCAAATATAAAAGAATTATCCGAATCAAATGACAAAGTTGAAATAGTTAAGTTTGGGCAACAATTAATGGTCAATAAATCTACTGTTGGTAAACCACTTACTTATGATCAATTAATTCAAGAAGATATGATATTTAATAATGCTGCTAAAGCTGTATCACTTTTTTCTAGATTAATTATACCACTAAACTCATCTGAATTTATAAATTATGAAAAAACTAATCCTATTTTCAAACAAATAGAACAATTTGTAAATGTATTTGGGCAAACTTATACCAAAATGGTAAATATGTATGATAGTAAAAATAAAACCACATCTAATGCGCCAACTGGTAATGTCAACGCTAGTTATTTATTTTTAAAATATTCTCATTTTATAACAGAAGATAAAGAACAAGGCGCTAGTGTAGGCAAAAAATATCCTGCACCAGCTAAACAGGAAACTGGTCTAACTACTACAAACAAAAATAAAGAAATTGCTTTAAATCAAGAAACTGGATTGGTTACCACTGATAAAAGTAAAGAAACTGGCTTAGTTACTACTGATAAACCTGAAATAAAGAAGCAAGAAATAACAGCAGAGCCGGCAACAGCAGAACAAGAGGAATTTTATAATTTAACTATTAAATTATTAAAAGAAACATTATCTATATGCTATACTTTATTAAAAACACAAGAGCCAAAAGGTGACTTTAATACCTCTAAAAAAGTTAAAAATAAAGCAACTACTGAAAATACTAATTTCTCTTTTTATGCAAAATATGGCAAAATATATGAGGATGAAAATTCACAGGACGAAACTCAACCTGCGCAAGATAACACACAGAATGAAGCTCAACCTAAACAAGAAAAAACTGGTGATAAAGTTCAAGTAGCTTGGTCTAATAATTTTAAAAAGGGAGAAGAGAATGAATGGAGATTAAATATGGATCAAGCTAATAAAGTAGCTGCGGATATTGATAAAAATACAAAACCACTTACAGATGATGAACTCAGAGAAAAAATTAAAAATGATAATACAAAAGATCCTATATTAAGAATATCTGATTTATTTGGTAAAGCTTATAGATGTTATGCTACTAAAAATATACCATCTAATAGACCAGGTGGTAGAGTTAGTCCGCAAACATTTAGAGAATATAAATATATTGGCGATGGTGAAGCACCTTCTTACTCACCAGAAATTGGACCAAATGGACCATGGGCTAATATAAGAGTATTTAATAATTTTACGGATAAAATAAGTGATTTAATTGAAAATACAAAATATAGAAAAATATTTAATGCTGGCGCAATAAATAGAACTGATGGCAAGCCAACATCTGGTAATGTTTTATTAGAATTTATTCGCAATATGATTGATGAAAATACTTTAAAAAGTTATGAAAAAAATAGATCAAAATTATTAAATAAATATTTTGGCTTAGTTGGTAATACAGAACATGAACCAGATGTTAAACCACAACAACCTGGTGCAGCAACTACTTTAGATGCTAACACTAAAGTTAAATGGGCAGAAATATATAAAATATCTGAAACAAAAGGCTCAGATGTTGGCTCATTTATAGCTATAAACGTAACTTTTAAATTTAAAGATAACAAAGATAATCTGTTAAAAGACAAACATAAATTAATTGTTGGGCAAATTATGATGAAAAAGGACAATAAAATTTTGTTAAAATGGCAGTACAATAATGAATCCATAGCGGAAACATATGGTGGCAAAATAACTGCTGGCAATAATTATATCAAAACTAATAAAATTGGTGATATAGTTTATGTTGGTTTAATAGATTTATCAAGATTGGAAAAGGACAGCAAAGGACAAGAAACAAAAAATATAATATATGGCAAACCATTTACTATGGTATATTATGATATAAATAAGATAAATGATAAAGCACAATCACATTATACGCATTTTACTCCTTCTAAAAAAGAAATACATAGCGATGTAATAAGAGCAGGTAGTTTAAAGAATGCTATTTCAGTATTAACTGCTATAGATGATAAGGGGGATGAAACAATACTAAAGGGTAAAATTAATGAAGTAAATATAAATTCCATAAATAAAGATAAAAAAATAAATATGGATAATGTATTTGGTTCTTTAGCAGTAGATTTAACAAAGATAAAATAATGAAATACATAAAAACATACGAAAAATTTGATTTAGCCAAAGAAAATCAGCCTTTAGAGATAAAGGCTGATATGACTAAATTTAATACTGACGAAAGTAATAAAAAGAAGTTTGATAAATTTAAGGCTCAATTAAAAAATATTTACATGAATTATATTGATGATGAAACACCAAATAAAGATGGTATAGCCACCGATTTATATAATAAGTTATTGTCTGCTAAATTTATTAAAAAAGGCACACCTAAAACTAAAGGACAAATTATTTGGAAAAACCCAGATGAGCCAGATGATATAAATACTAAAGAAAATTCTTTATTTAGGCTTTATGCAGAAGAACTAGAGCAAGAAAGAAATGCTACTAAAGCGGAACAAACTTTACAACAAAAGCAACAAGATTTGGCTGCTAAACAAAAATCTATACAAACTAATGTTGGTGATGCGGAAACTGCTAAAAATGATATTGAAAATATAAATAAAGATATCACTAATATGGACAATAAATTAGATCAAACTCAAACTAATGCTGAAAATCTTAAAAAAGCATCTAAGAAAGAACTTGATGATAAGAAGAAAGAAATAGAAGCCGCAAAGAAAAGAATAGATAAAATTAAACTTCCTACAAAGTAGTGTGTACTTAAAAATCACCAAAAGTTGGTTTTAAATAATAATATATAACATAAATATAAAAATAATACATATATATGCCATCAGTAATAATAAGTAATTATAAAAGACCAGGTATCTTTATACAAGAATATGACAATAGTGTGATTGCTAGCCAAACAGCACAAGGTTTAACTAATCTTGTAATAGGAGTTTCTAAAACTGGTCCTATAAATACTCCGGTGCTTATACAAACTACGCAAGATCTACAAAATATCTTTGGTGGTATTGATAGAACATTAGAAAGAAAAGGTTCTTATTTTCAAAGAACAATATCTCAAATGATTCAATCAAGTCCAGTTTATGCAATAAACTTATTGGAGACTGATGATACATTAGATCAAATTGAATACGCTCCTTTATCAACAGCTACTAATAATACAAATGATACAACTCAATTAGGTGCTTACAGAAGATTTTTCAACACAACTGGATTTTGGAACTTAGATACAGATTCTTTCTTATCTTTAGCATCTAGTAATCCAAATTATGAAAATAGATTATTAAATTTCACTAATACATCAGCTTCATATATTACAGTATTTGTTTTCAAAACAACTGCAACTGGATTTGATGTAACTTTCACAAATTGGTACAGCTCTATTACAAATATTCCACCTTATGTTAACCCAACAGATTATGTCTCTGATTATATGGTAGATGTTGTAGTTATGGCAGGTGACTGGTCAAACTATCAAGCATTATCAGTTGATAAAAACTGGTCAAAATATTTTGACGCAACTGGTTTAATGAAAAATCAAGTTCAAAATTTCATTAATGATAGAAATGTTACATTATTAAAATACTATCAAGGTTTAAGTTTTATTCCTTATTTCAGAGATTCTAATAATCAAAATATTTTTATTGAAACAGTTATTAACCAAGATACTCAAAAAACTGGTTTATTCTGTGCATTTAATATGGATTTATTTGAAACTGATTACCCAGCAGGAAAAATTGACTTAATTGGTAATAATCTTATTAATAGTGATAGTTTAGTAGATTCAAATAATACTAGTATTGATTTCTTATCTTATAATGAAAATTTAGTAACTACAATTGGTTATACTAATACTAATTTAGATAGAGTTAATAATGTATTATCTATTGATCCAGCAAAAAATTATGTTCAAGCTTTAACAAATAATGTTAGAACAGATACTTATTCAGAAGAAAGAATAAGCGGTGTTGTAAAATCTGCTACATCTTCTAATTCATCAAGTGCCACAGTAACTTATACAGTTTCTGGAACAGATATTAATGGTTTAACTCCATATGCTATCATAGGTGGTAATATGGTTTCTATTGCAACAGGTAGTAATACATTTACAATTAATGCAAATAATTATGCATCAGCTTCTGCCACTGCAAGTTATTATAGTGTATTTAAATTAGATACTACTGGTTCTATTACTAGTGTTTCTACAACAACACCACTTACATACCCATCAGTAGCAGCAACAGATATTGTTCTTGGTTATATGATGCTTACTATACAGGGTGGTAATATACAATCAATGACATTTACTAACATTGCAGTTGATTCTGCTGGTTATCTTGACTTAGCATATGGCACAGATTATACAATAACATCAACTGGTGCTAATAACACATTTGTTCTTACATTTAGTGCATCTGCGGCTGTTCCTTCAACTTCAAATTATGCACAATATAGAAGAATTAAAAGATTTAATGCTTTAAGAACCTATTTAGAATCAGCTTCTGTTTCTAAAGGCGCAATTATGTTAAAAGTTGATGGCTCAGGTGCTAAAAAGTATAGTCTTGCAAATATGGCTATATCTTCAGAAACTTCAACTTCATTAAATAAAACAATAACTGTTCAAACAAATTTAGGTTTATCTGAAAGTATATTTGGAACAACAACAATTTTAGGATTGCAAAGTGGGTTAGTTATTTATCAACTTGATAATGAGTTAATATTATCAGATAATAAAATGATTACATCAAATAGTCCAGCAAGTGCTGCAACTCCAATAGGCGCAAATAGTTATGGCATTGTTGCGCAATACTCTACTTTATATCAAGACTTTTATAATGGAGTTATAAATACAGGTGATTATTTTTATGCAAATGCTATGGTTGATACTAGTGAAACAGTTTATACTGCTACTGTAAGTTTTGTTAAAACTTCTGGGTTAACTGGTTCAAATGCACAATATAATGGATTAAACTTTATTCTTATAATAGGCGATAATAATGATCCATTTAATAATCAATTTGGTAGCTCATTTACATCAATAATAGTACCTGATTCACTATTAAATACAGGAACATTTAATATAAAATCTGATCCATATGGTTTACATCCAGTAGGATATGATTATTCATCAATAATAGGTTATCCACAATCTAATGCTTATGCATATTTATTGACCGAAAGCGTTACTGCTGAAACCTTATATAGTATAACTAGAATTTGGGATGCAACAACTAAATATTACTTATCAATGAATATTGATTCTAATAATTTATTGACTGTTAATATAACTGGTAATGACCTTTATACATATTTAGGAACAAACACAACATTATATAATAATTTTGGAGTTAATTCAACATTTAATGTAAACTCATTTGATGCTAATTATCAAGAAACAGTTGAAATAGTTATACCTTCTGGTTATACATCAGTGCCTAACCAAATATTGGTTAATGCAACAAGATATTCTAATGTAGTAGTTGGTGACTTCTTATTACAAGATAACAGTATGACTGAAAATGTTGGACAACAATTTAAAAACTTAACAAGAATTATTTCTAAGAAAGTTTATAGTGCAGACACATCATTAGTTTTATTAACTTGTGACGCATCAATATTCACATATCCAATTGGTAGCCCAACATCTGGTGTTTATCAAACAATGAGATATTCTTCATTAGATAATTATGTATCTACTTATAAGGCTATAGCATTAAAAGGATTTAGAATTCGTCAAGCATCTTTACCAGATGGTACTGAAGCACAACAAAATGCAATACTTAATTTAGTTGCTAAAGGTACTCCTTTATTCAATGCAATTACAAATAAAGATGCATTAGATTTTAGATATTTAGTTGACTCATTTGGACTTGGCTTAATTGAAAACTCAAAACAACAGTTAGCTGATATTTGTGGTGCAAGATTAGACTGCTTAGGGTTCTTAAATATGCCTTCTATGAAGCAATTTAGACAATCAAGTTCACCATCATTTGTTGATTCAGAAGGTGTATTACAAACATCTTATATTGCTCAAGGTGGTAATTTAGATAGTAATCCAGCATTCTTATATACTATGGCAGAAGGGAATGGTACAACATGTGTAGGTTACTTTGCTCCTTATGTAACAGTTAGCGATAATGGTGCGCCACTAAGTGTTCCACCAGCAATGTTCGTGGCTTCAACTTATATGAGAAAGCATAATTCTAATGTCACAACTACTGTACCTTGGACAATTGCTGCTGGTATAACAAATGGTTTAATAACTGGTATTGCGGGTGTTGAAATGGACTTTAACCCAACAGATGTTGAGAATTTAAATCAAGCTCACATGAATCCAATTGTTCTTAGAAAGAATAGAGGATGGGTAATTGATACTGAAAATACAGCATTAACTCTTTATAAGTCAGCATTATCTTATTTACATGTAAGAGAGGTGTTAATAGAATTAGAAAGAGATTTAGCAGCAATGTTATTAGAATTCCAATGGAAATTTAATACACAGGATACAAGAACAGAAATCAAATTAAGAGCAGATGTTATTTGCGCAGGTTATGTTAATAAAAATGGTTTATATAACTACTTTAACAAATGTGATTCTGAAAATAACACACAAACATTGATAGATAATCAAATAGGAGTATTAGATACTTATGTAGAACCAATTAAGGGTCTTGCAATTATAGTAAATAATATAACAGTTCTTAAAACTGGTGCAATTCAATCAGGTGGTTTCCAAACACTTTAATAAAATAAAAATGCCTCTTTAAAGAGGCATTTTTATTTTAATTAGCCTTCAAATTATTTGAAGGCTTTTTTTATTAATTATTTAATACTTTTTGTAAATTTTCTTTATTTAATCCACCAGATAATGGTTTGCCACCTTTTTCTATATACTCATTATATAAATCGTAATATTCATCTTCTGAATAAAATTTATCAGTAGTTTCGTCATATACAACATTTGTATCTGCGCTAGTGATTGTATTAGGCAATTGTTGTCTTGGCATACCCACACCCCATGGTGCAGTATCAATTGTGCCTGATATTGCTTCTAAAAATTTTTGATATGTTTTTATTCTCATTTTCCTACTTCTATTTCTTCATAATATTCATCCTGTTTAGTTAACGAATATTCATCTTTTTTCATATTATATGTTATATTATATAATAAATTATCACTCATTATATAACTACCATGTCTTAATATTAATTTAAATTCAGGTTTATAAACATCAGTAATTATATCACCAATTTTACCATCTTTATCATATAAATCACACCATATTTTCTTTTTTTTAGCAAGATAATCTATTACTTTATCACAAGCTAAATTTCTTGATAAATAAGCATAATCATTTAAATCACTATCCTGAGTTTGATTATATAAATTCAAAAAGTCATCTTCCCTAATGGTTAAACTTTCACCTTTTGAAATTTTATCTAATATCCTATTGAGTTCTATGTCTTTGATAGACTCTTTTAAAACGTAATGTTTATACCATCTTTTAATCATTTCAGATTAATTTTTATACTTTATATATTAAATTATAGATGAGAAGTTATTATAAACCATTAAGGTCCTTTAAATTTAATATATAAAATATGGATAATAAAATTCTATCAGCTCTTAATGACTTAACATTAGCACTCGACGCCGTAGCAGAATCTTTGAAAGATAAATCAGCTAAATCCGAAGCTGGTAAAATTTTACAAAGTATTAACAATATTGATAAAAAGATAGAATCTATTAGCAATGGTCTTAAATCTATTAAAAAAGATACAACACAAATTTTAAAAAATCAAGAAACTTTATTAAGAATTTCTAAAGATAAAAAAGAAACTAAACTTTTTGAAGTTTCTGGAGAAAAAAAATCTAAAATAAAAGATGGCGTTAGCACCGTATTGTTAATAGCAGCTGGTGTATTAGCAATTGGTGTAGCATTTAAATTAATTGGTTCTGTTAACTTTTTATCTGTTATAGCATTATCAATAGCATTACCACTTGTTGCTATGGCATTTGAGAAAATAGCCGAAATGAAGCACTTGAAACGAACTGAAATGGTAAATTTATTTTTTGTTACAGTTACAATAGCAAGTTCTATAACAGCAGCATCATGGATAATGAGTCTTATTGTGCCCATATCATTTACACAAGGACTAACTGCTATTTTAATTGCTGGTACTTTTGCAGTTATTTCATATGGAATTGAAAAAATAACTAAAGGTATAAAAGATGTAAAAGCAAGTGATTTAGTTAAAATGCCTTTAGTATTATTCTCAGTTGGATTATCTATTGCATTAGCCTCACAAGTAATGAGATTTATAAATCCAATATCGATATCACAAGGACTAACTGCTATTTTAATAGCAGGAACATTTGCTGTTATAGGCTATGGTATTAAAAATTTAGTAAATGGAATAAAAGGAATTACACCAGAAGATGCATTATTACTACCTCTGATACTAATACCATTTAGTATTGCAATGGTGGGTGCATCATTTATTTTACAAGGTATACAACCATTAACATTTAAACAATTTATAGGAACAATAGGCATAGCAATAGCATTAACAGCAATGACATTACCGTTACTTGTTTTATCATATGCAGTTAAAAATACAAATATAAAAGATGTTGCTTTAATGGTGGCAATTTTACCTTTAATGTCATTAGGTATAGTATTATCATCTAAAATATTAGCAAAAACAGAGGAGATTGATGGTGGGTTATTATGGAATGTTGTGTTACAATCTATAACCATCGGTATAATGGGGGTCGCTTTGGGTGCAGCCATGTTTGCTTTAAAAGAATTTAAATTAGGAGTAAAAGAAGTAACATTAGGAGCAATATCAATTGTTATAATAGCTGGAGCATTAGCAGCTGCATCTCAATTAATCGCATTAGGTAATTATGCAAACGCACCCACAATAGAATGGGCATTGGGCGCAGGTTTAAGTTTAGTAGCATTTGGTGCTGGAGTTATGGCAATAGGAAGTCTAATCGTAGCAGAAGGAATAGGACTTGGGTTGGCGGCAGTTGGTTTAGGAGCAGTTGGTATGTTGGTTGTTGCTGGAACATTAGTTGCTTCATCGAAAATTTTAAGTGCCGGTGAATATGGTAATTATCCATCTTTTGACTGGGCTCTCGGTGTTAGTTTATCAATGGGCGCATTTGCAGTAGGAGTTGCTGGGCTTGGTACCATGATATTAGGAACATTGGGCGCCGGACTTCTTGTATTAGAAATTGGTGCAAAAGGCGTTGATATAATATCAAATGCAATAGTTTCATCTGCTGCAATATTATCAACCGGAGAATATAAAGGCGGCCCAACAAAAGACTGGGCAGAAGGTGTCGCATTATCATTAGGCGCATTTGCTCCAATATTTAAAGTATTATTTGATAGAGGCATAATTGGATTATTTTCAAAGGGCCCATCCGCAGATGATTTTTCTAATGCTATAACTAAAGTATCTCAGGGCATCGTAACTGCTGCTGAATTTTTTAAAGGAAAAACTGGTATATGGGCGGGTGGACCAAAAGCAGATTGGGCAGCAGGTGTTGGCGGCGCTATTGGAGCATTTGCTCCAGTTTTTGATGCTTTATCTAAATCTTCTGGATTATTTGGAAGTGGACCAACACCAGATGATATGATAAATGCTATGATTTCCATTTCTGCTGCCATTGTAGCAGTTGGGCAGTTTTTTGTAAATCAACCTTCTAATATTTGGACTGGTGGACCTAAATCAACTTGGTCAGAATCCATAAGCACCGCATTACAAGCATTTGCGCCAATTTTTGATTATTTAAATCAAAATACACATTGGTATAGTGGTGCAGATACAGATAAATTAAAATCAGCAGTAACATCAATTGCAGAAGGTATAGTCGCTGCCGCCAATTCATTAAATGACGCTAAATTTAATACTACAATACCTGATGGTTATATGAGGTCATTAACAGATAATGTAAAATTATATGTTGAATTAGTAGAATATTTAGAGAATAAAAATGTAAGTCTTTATGGAATTGAGAGTATTTTTGGAATAACAACCGGCTTAGCAAAATTAGCAGAAGGATACGAAAGATTAAGCAAAGGTGTAAAATCTTTAGGTAATGCACTAAGTTCAATTGATATGGAAAAAATAGATGCCTTGAATAGAGTAAGTGGTAATGTTATTTTAATGTCACTTATGGATTCTAATCAATTTGAAAGTATGATGGATGCATTAGAAGCAAAAGCTGGAATATTTGTTAAAGTAGTAGAAGAATTACAAACAGAAGCAGAAAAAGCTGCAAAAAATACTAATTATCCAGTTAGAAATATTGGTGGAGCAGGAGGTGGAAGTAGCACAGCCGCTATGGAACAAAAATTAGATCAAATAGTAGCAAATACTACAAATTTAGCGGCCAGCATAGGAGCAGCAGTTGCTAATTCAATTAAATCTCCATTTGATCATCTTATATCTGAATTAAAAAATGCTATGGCAGAAAAGGGTAGAAAAGGACAAGGACCAAAATAAACTATTCTTAAAAAATTAATACAAATAATATGAGAAATATATCATTTTATAAAAAAGTAAAATTATTCCTTTTATATAGGAAAACTATCAAAAAAATAGAGCTAAATTTAGAAAGACAATTCGGTATAAGAATTGATAAAGCATATAGAATGTATACCGTTCTTAATATTCCTCAAGAATTAATAGACGAGCCATATTCTATACGAAAAGCCGACATAGACACTATATCACAATCATTTATAAAAGATTATACAAACCAATTATCTGTTTTTTTAAATAAAAATGGATTAAATGAATTATATGACTTTTATGATATATCAAAAATAGATAAAACTAGCTATCTGCTTGTATATGGCTTTTCATTATTTAAATCTGATAAGTTTATGACAAATTTATATAAAGCAATTCCAATTGTTAGTGCGATTATACTAATATTATTAATAATAAAATTTTTCATTTAATAAACTTCTTTATTTTAGCACATATAAGTTAAAACAATTAATTTAAAATGAGCAAAGAAGTAACAGGTATAAGTAAGTTCTACGAAGTATCTGAAGATACAGTCAATGTATTTTCTGAGATAGTAAGGAAAAAAGTATTAAATGATGTGGCATTCCAATTTATTGGAAATGATTCCCAAAAAATGGTAGTTAAAATATCAAAGTTATCAGATCAATATGAATATTTATTAAATAAACATATATTGGTATCAATCAACGAAGTTTTAATGTCACAATTTGACGATGAATCAATAAGCATTCTATTTGAACAAGAAATAGATAAGATTCAATTTGATATTGAAAAGGGCAAAGTTAAATTGGTTAAACCAGATATTTCTACATTCTCTTCGTTAATTAAAAAATGGGGTATAGAAAAAATATCTAGAGCAAATCAATTAGCTGAAATTTCGTCCGAACTTAAAATTAGCACTGATTTTGAAAATGATTTTAGAAGTTAATAAACAAAACTAAAATTTAGAATACAATAATAAAAACAAAATAATTATGGAAAAATTAATAGAAACGAATGTAGTAAAACCTGAAATTTCAGTGTTTGAAAATAACCAAAATATGAGATCCATTTCATTTGAAGATGAAATTTATTTAGATAACAAAATCAATGAAATTGATACTTTTATCAATAATAATCATGGTTTAGGCAAAACTGAAGTTGAAAAAGATCAATTGTATTATGAAGCACAATCTACATGGAGAGCTTTTGTAGATAGGCTAAAAACTATGAAATATACTTTCTATCTTAATAGAAAGCAATATAATTTCTTAACTAACCTTTTAATCTCAAAGTTAGAGTATGATGTAAATACAGTATTCTTAGCAATTGAATTAACTAATATGTTAGGAACATGGGAAATGACTAAAGGCAAAAAAGATACTAAAGATGATACTGAGGTTAAAGCATATACTTGCGATGCCACTGAAATTACATATATGTATCATTTGATAGCTAAACATACAGTAAAAGGTTTAACTGCTGATACTTATTTATTTACACAAATTTTAAGAAAAATTGGCTTTATTTCTAAAGTAGTATCTTATTATGATACACATGCTAAAAACTTTAACAAAGATATACAAGATTGGGCATCTACTTTTGAACCAGGTGTTTATGTAGAAGGAAAATCTTGGGGTAGACCAACACCAGGTAAATTAGAAACACCTACAACACCAACAGTTGATAATTCTTCTGAAACTACAGAATCTCTTAAACCAAAAAAGTCTAAGAAGAAAGATGATGATTCATCAAAATAATTAAAAAAGCCACTCAATTGAGTGGCTTTTTTTATATATGATTCGTAACAGGGATTATTGGTATAAATGGACCCATAGAATCACCTACAGGCACCCCAGAGTATAAATCATTTAATCCTCTTATTTCATAATTTTTCTTAGAAGTATAAACTAAACCATAATTATTATTCGATGTTACTTCAACAGTAATAAATGGGTCTATATTAGAATCAATACTAAAATTAAATGGTAATGATGCTTGAATAGTTTGTTTTGGCTTAATATTATTCGCATACCATAAAATATTATTATTAGATGTTGAATAAGTAAGAGAATTAACATCTATATATCTATATTCTTTTATAGTTTGCACAGGAACTAAATCTTGTATAACCCATTGACTTATATTTAGCCATAAATCTGTTTGATATGGGGTAGGTATCGAATAAATTGCAGTTGATTGTGTACCAAAAGTTACAAATGTAGATTGTGTACCTACGTATTCATAAATATTTCTATTATAATTAACTAATTGTCCATTAGTATAATCTATATTTGAACTCCAATTTTCAATATTAGCATATTTTCTTGGGTCATTTAATTTATTATTATCAACATTTGATTTATATATTATACCATAATATGTAACTTCATCGCCTATATTATATATAGTAAATGGATTCCATTCTAAATATGTTTTATATGTTCTTATCAAAACTGTAAAATTATCTGGAATAGTTGCTATATCTTTTTGAGAACATTTAAAATCTACTACAACATTATATACGGTTGAACCACTATTAACAGGCATTAGATATGCTTCATTGATATCAAAGTCAATTGGCGTCATAGTTTGTATAGTTTTATAACTTTTTCTAGAAAATGGTTTATGTATTATATAATTACCTCCTCTAAAATCAGCTCTGCCTGATATATCCAATATTCTATGTGTTATTGGTATAACACGTGTTTCTAACCATTTTTTTAATCCCTGTAATTTAATTAATACTTCTTCCAAAGAATACATTAAAATATTATTACCTTGTTTATCTGTAATTAAATAAGTTAAATTAAATAAATTAGTCTCTTCAAAATTTGGATTAGGCATTGTATTTGCTAAAAAATCATTTGTAGTCCAACCTTTGACACTATTATCAAATATATTAGGTATTTCAACTTTAAATAATTTATAAAAATTAGATGAATTAACATTTATATTTCTATAATATTCATTTAACTGCAAATCATTATAACCAAAATAATTTATAGCATTTATTATTGCTTTATAAGAACCCACATATGGAAATATTTGACTTCTTACAATTAACATTTCTTTTCTTTTCTTATTTAAGAAACTCCAATCAATGCCCTGCTCATTTATATCATATGTCTTAAATATATAAGAATCTTCTGGATTTATAACGTGCCCGCCAGAATTATACAACTCTACTGCATATCTAACATCCTCAATTTCTGTTTGCCCATACAAATCAACACTAGCAATTTCTTTATCAATTGTTGTAAATACAATTTGTAAATAAGTTATATTACCAGATGAAGGATAATTATTAATAACATTACTTTCATTATAAATTGAAGATGTAATACCATAACTTGTAGTTAAATATTCAACTATAATTTCATTATTCGATATAGAACTAATTATAAACTCTTGTCCATTATTATATGAAAGATATTTATTAGTTAAATTAGTAACATCAGTCACAGTTAATTTTATCAATTGTCCTACTTGCAAACCTGTTGGATTGCTATTTAAATCATATAAAAAACTTTCTATAGAATTTGTGTTTAATTCTATTTTACCATACCCATTTGGATATTGTGAAGAAGTTCCACTATCTGTTAAAGTTATATTATTATAATAATTAGGATTATATGACATTGTTAAGGAAATATCCCAACGCTCATACATCTTTAAAGTTGTTTTATCATAACCTTCTATAATATTATTATATCCTAAAAATAATTCAATAGGTTCTGGTAATATAGATATATCTGTGCTAGAATCTAAATAATCTAAAGTAGTTACGATTTCTTCAAAAATAGTTTGTTGTGCAGTTGGATCTGAAGTCCTATTTAAATCCATATTAGGAGAATCATTTAAATATGCATTTTCTAATGGCTTTGGCCCTATATAAGAAAATGAAGTGCCAGTAGATAATTGACTACCAGATAAATCAAACATAAATATTTGTGGTGTTTGATCATCAATGAATTTATAAACTAATTTAGCTTGTGGTTGATTGCTATCACTATAATTAACTCTTGGACCTCTTATATACTGCCTTGTTTTTAACCATATATTCGTCGGCGCAACATAATTTGGGTCTAATGTTCCAAACAACCCATCACCAACAGAACTTGGAGACGATGCTGTGGACGAAAGTGCAATACTATTATTTAAAGTAACTGTTACTTCAATTAACTGACCAGCAACAGTCATTACTATAATACTATCCCTCAAAGGATCATAAATTATTTTTTTGCATGGAACTCCTAATGGGGCATTAGTACTATTATATTTCTCGTATCCACTAGCAGCATCAATTACAATCAATTTGCCGCTAGGTGTTATCATATAAATATCTGAATCATATTGGCTAATCACTATATCGCCATAATCAAGCAATTGTGTATATATAATTGAATTATCTGATGTAATTCTGATAAAATTACCACTTAATTGTGTTAAAAATAAATCTCCAGTTAAATTATCATATAATAATTTATTATCGCCATTATTTATTAAACTAATTGTTGTTATAATACCTTGTGTATATTTATATAAAGTATTACTTGTACCACCAGTTGTATTACCCCACACATATATTGAACCATAAATAGGCTCAGTAAAAATATATCTATTGTCTGGTGTTGGTATAGAAATAGTATTTTGAATTACTCTATAAACTGAATTTATAGCATATAAATTAGAAGTTCCTATAACATAAATGTATTTATCAATTAAATTATATTCCATTTTTCCAGCACCAGTTAAAACTAAAGTAATATTTGCTATGCTTGTAAAATTATTATAATAAAATATTTTAACATTTCCTAATCCATCTGTAATATAAACATCTCCATTAGATTGATTAACCAAAATATCGAATACTGATATACTTATTGTTGCTAAATAATTATCAGTTGTTGGGTCTATTACCATTATATTAGTAGAAGTAGCAGCATAAATATAATTATTATAACTATTATAAACCATCTTTTTTATACCAGTATGAATTGGTATAGTTACAGTATTATTTAAGATAAATTGTTTAGCATCAACATTACTTACATTATAACCGCCAGTATAAATACTGTCAAATTTATTAAGATATATCATGTCTCCTAAATTTGTATTACCAGAGTCTAAAGTATAAACTTCATAACTATTTACATAAACATACGTTATATTAAATCCACTACTATATTCAGATATATAATATGCTCCACCACTGCCACCAGTTAGCGAAATGACTGGACAAGCAGTCACCCCATAAGCTAATGGGGAAAATGCTAGTGTTGTGAATGCAGATAATGTACATTCATTCAATTCGCTTTGGAAAAATGGACCTTGGTAACTTAAACCTATTTGATTAGAATCAACATAAATTGTATTATATTCTTGATTATTATAAGGGTATGGTGTATTATTTATAGCAGTAATCATACCAGTAGCAAACCCGGCAATTTCAAAACTTTGGCTACTTGTTGCGGCTAAAACAACTTCATTTCCAGAAATTAATATTCCAAAATTACCAGTAATATAATTTGTTATTTTCCATTGATCAACACTAGGAATAGGTGATTTATTTGTTTTAATTGTATAATCTAATCTAGTTGAAGGTTCTATTATATCAAAATATAAAATATTTCTTGTATTAGAAACTAATATACCATATCCTTCTAATATATTAGAATAGGCACTTACCCAATTTGTAATTGCAGTTGATATATCTGGTTGAAAATAACTTGCAGTTAATGATGTAACAACCTGCCCGTAACTTTTATTATTTATAGTTATATTTAAATAAGTTCCTAAATCAGAAAAATTAATTTCAGAGTGTTTTATATAATATGAAGCCAATGAACCCATCTGAACCGAAAGTTTAAGTGGCACATTAGGATAAATAGTTTCAAATGTTATAGTATCTTTATAAAAATCAAATTCTGGATTATAAATATTAGATTCTAATAGTGGATTTATGCCAATAGATGTTAATCTAGCAAAATTATTAAATACAAAATTTCTTAATGTTCTATCAATAGTTTTTGTTTGATCAACATTTAAACCATTATATACATATTCAACATTCTCAATATAAGTATGACCATTTATGATAAATTTAATACCAAATTCATCAATAAAATTTATAACCATTGAGTATTTAAAATTAGAAGATATATTAGTATTAATTTGTGGTGTTAATATTTCCTCAGTTGAAAAAATATATTCATTTCTAATATTAGTTGTAGTTATAGATTGTGTGGCATTTCCTATAAAATAATCAACAGTAGCATATTTAGACCCCCATATTAAATCTGAGTTTAATGAACCATCATTATAATATAAATTTATATTAAATAAATTAAATAAATCTTTATTATTTTGAACAAATAATCCCATAGTAATATTATTACTTTGAGTATATGCTTGTGTAAAATTTAATTTATTTGTAACTAAATGTATTGTGCCATTTAATAAATTCTCATTAATTAATATATTCTCAGAAGGTAAATGAGTTATAGAACTTGTCCAATAATTACTATTATCTGGATTTATACTAGATGTAGCATTCCAAGTATAAGCTTGTGTGCATTCATATATTATATTATTCCAAATAACTTGTGATTGTGTTGCATAATATGTAGTAATTACATTACCAGTAAAATAAGGAATAGAACCAACTGTTATTTCTTGAGTATTTAATAAACTATTATTTATAATAAATGATGTACCAGGTTTTAAAACTAATTGCGGAACAGCATTTCCAAAATATAAATTAGATGAATTTAAATTAGTTACTATATTAATATATCCTGAATAAATATTCGGCAAATCAGCATTTAAAGTTAATTGAACATTTAAATCTTGACTCTGTGTATAACTTAAAGCGCCAATACTATATTCATAATAATTTCTATCAGTATAACTACTACTTTTAACCGTAACTAAAGAATTAGCAGCACTACTCTGTATAGTAGTATTGCCGCTATTAGTAGCATTTATTATAGTTAATTTCTTTTTATCATAAAGTAAATTAAAAAACTTAGGTTCATTCCAACTTGATAATTGATTATCAACCCCTCTTCTATAATCATATATACCAATAGTATTTAATCCACTAATTGTTATATTAGAAAATGTTAATCCACCGTACAAAGAAGTGAATGTTTTATTATCCATATGTGTCACAATCATTATGGCATTTCGTTGCACACTAACAACTGTATATGTTATTGATGGATTAGTAAACTCAAATATATTATTATTAAATGTAATACAAGAACCTACTGGAAACATTATATCAAAATCTTGACCATAAATCCATTTAGAATAAAAAGAAGCGTTATTATTAGACGCAGTTATACCTATAACACTCTGTGTAAAATTAGAATTTCCTGTAATAGTAATTCTATTTTCATTGAATAATTGAAATTTTTGCGTACTTAAATCACCGCCGATTGAATTTAAATTAATTGGAGAAACAGATTCAAATAAATATAAACCTATTGTCTTAAATGTATCAGAGCTATTCTCATCAAAAAATAATGTTCCGTTATAAATCCCAGTATTTGAGTCTTGCGACATATTTAAGGCATCGCCTTCTTGATTAAACCATATCAAATTATTCATATCATATATATTAAAGTATATAACATATGTTAAATTAAATATATAAATAATGAAATACCTAAAATTATTTGAAAATTATTACAAGGAAACATCTTGGACTACCAAAATTGATGGCAAAAAAGAAACTATTACTATACAACAAATTCAGGATTATCTTAAAAAGCAGCCTATTATAGAAATACCTGTTGAAGAAATTACGGATATGTGCATCCACAAAGATAAAACTGATATAGAAACTAAACAAAGATCAGAAAAATCGGATTTATCATATCCAATAATTATATCAAAAGATTTAGATGGTAAGTATAACATGATTTTAGATGGACACCATAGATTATTAAAAGCTATAAATACAAATCAAGATACAATTAAAGCAAAAGTTTTGGATTTAAGAGAAGCACCAAAAAAATATCAAAAAATGTTTAATTGAGATTAGTCTAATTTCTTTTTAGATTCCTTGTATATTTCTATAACAGCATCAAGTTCTGCTAATATACCACTCTTAACTTTATCTGTTCCATAATCATTACTTAAAATATAATTCTTTATATATTCACTATAATCCAAATTAATAGACAATGATTCATTAATTACCTCATCTTCTTTTGCTTCTTCATCAGAAGCAATGTCATCAATATATTCAACAGAAGCAAATGAACCTGCTTGTAAAATAGATTCTATTTTTCTTCTTAATTTTCTATTGTTAACCAGCAAACTATTAGATACAAATAAATCTATCCAATCTTTAGTTATACCTTCTGCTAAGAGTTCAATATCTTCTTCTTTATTTACATAAATCTTTTTAAATTTAGGAGATATATTATTCGGTACAAATAATTCAACATCTTTATTAGTATCTAATATAAATATACCTTTTTGATTATCAATATCATTTCTATCCATCTCATGAATAGAACCAACAAAGGTAAAATTCTTATTTTTTTGGACTAAATGGATATGACCCGAATAAACATGTTTAAAGCCTGTAAAGTCATCGACATCTATTTTGTCAGAGTTTCTATGCCCAACTGAAGTTAAGTGCATTTTTGCGCCGTTTAAATCAGAATGGCAGAACAAATAATCACATCCAGAATATTGTTTTAATAATTCAACTTGTTCTATCCTATTTTCAACCCATGGCATTAATAATATATCTTTACCATTAAATTTGATTTTAGTTGTAGTTTCATATACATAAACGTTAGGCATATAATTATATGCCTTTAAAGCATTAACCTCATTATCTGATTTATTATAAATATCGTGATTGCCTATAATAACATGCACTGGACATATTTTAGACATTCTTTCTAAAATAGATTGTGCATAATTTAAAATATTAATAGGAACAATATTTCTATTATCAAATAGGTCACCTAAATGAACTATAATATCATCTTTAGTGAGTTTATTAACTAAAGGAAATAAGAATTTTTCAAAATATTCTTGTGAAACTTTAAAATAATGATCGAGTTTGTTAGGGTAACCCAAGCCTAAATGGGTATCGCCCACCAGTAAAATTTTACTCATATGTATAAAGACAATTAATTTTTTAATATATATTATATGAAAAATAATGAAAAAAGTTTAAACATAATTTGGTCCAAAGAATTTGTATATTTTTTAGGATATTTGTGGTCTGATGGTACCGTGAAAAGAAATGTTATTTCAATAGAAATAATAGAAGAAGATGGGATTGAAATATTTAAAGAATTTCAAAAAATTGAATTTATAAAATTCAATTTGTTTAAAAGGCATAGAAAAAGTTTTAATAGAAATTATAAACCACAAATGATGTTATATTTTTGCAATGCTAAATTATATGATACTTTTTTTGGTAAATATTTTATTAAAAAAAGTACTAATTCTCCATGTGAATTACTTAATTTAATTCCAAATAATTTATTAAATTATTTTTATTTAGGATTAATTGACGGCGACGGGTGTTTTTATATTTCACCAAATTTGAAAACAAAGCAATTTTCTATCTCATCTTCTTATGATCAGAATTGGGATCATATTAAGAATTTATTCAAAATTCTTAATATAGAGCAATATGAAATAAAAAAAGTTATCACAAAGAACGGAAAAAGTTCTTTGATTAGAATAAATAAATATTCTGAGATTGAAAAACTTTTTAGATTTCTATACCCACATGGATTTGAATTTGGATTAAAAAGAAAATTTACTAAATGTGAAATGATAATTAACAATAAGCCAAAAACCTCTGTAAACAAGTCAAAAATAGACATAATTGAATTAATAAATTTTGTAAATAATAATAAAAATATAGAAGAAATAGTAAATATTTACAAATGTGGATATAAAAAAATATATAATTTATTAGAAAAAAATAAATTTTTTAAGGAAGGATTTAATAAACCAAAAATTAAAAAATTAAAAAAGGATGAATATATGAATTATAACGAGTCATTAATATATATACAACAATTTAATTTAAAAAATAAAATGGAATGGAACAATTTTTGTAAAAATGGCAATAGACCAACAAATATACCAAGCAATCCTTATGATTTTTATAAAGGAATAGGTTGGACTACTTGGGGCGAATGGTTAGGATTTAAATAGTTTGCCAATCATGTTAAATAGTTTTCTTTATTTTCTGATAAATATAATTCATAGTCTCGATAGGTGGAAACCAATTTGGTTTAGCATCTACCTCAACTAAACTATTCCACATATTTTGATATTGAATATCATTGCCATCATTTCTTTTAAAAATATATCTTAAATCTAACTTAGAAGGTAATTTAGTTATATTTGCTGAATGTTCTATATAATCTTTGATATCTTCTATTCTAATTTTAGAAGTTACTCCATCAATTACATTAAATTTTCTATTAGTATTCTTAAAAATATTTAATATAGGATTTACTTTTAATAATTCATCAAATAAAAAATTAATTACCTCACTATCTTCTTTAAATATTACAGCCAAATTTTCATATTCTGCTTCTGTTAAATTTAATGGCATATTATAATCTTGTGATAATCCAATAATTCCTAATTTTTGCTCTAATTCAACTGATGGAAATGTCTTATGTTTATAATTTGAATTTTTATGTAAATTTAATTTAAATCCATCAGTAATAGCCTTATGTAATAACATAAACTTTAACTGTTCGTCATTATAAGATTCTTTAATAGAATATTCATCTAAACAATTTTCCTCAGTATGTTCAGTTATATCAACTATTTTACCACATTCACGACATTTACCCATTCTTATACCAGTTTTTGGATCATTATGTATGTCGGTAAAACGATATGTTTCTTTTTTACCTTTAAAATCTTCAACGGGTTTATTTTTAAAACGGCTAAAATTTTCTAAAAATTTCATATAGTATATATTAATAAAAAAAGATGGGCTAACCCATCTTTTTTTATTATTTGAAAAACCTTGATTTTATTAATATCCACTGACGTAGGGCGGGGCTATAGTAGTTCCATTATCAATATATTCGTCTATCCAGTAATCTGCTACAAATTTAGCATTTGCCATACCTATATCGCTTGAATCCCATTTAAGTTCAGTCGCATCAATACCTAAAAGTTGTGCATTTTGAAAAGTAACTCTTCTTAATACTAAACCTTTTTTATCATGTTGATTTACTATTACAGTGCCAATAGTATCCGCTTTATAATGCAAAGAACCATTTTGTGAATTCCATGCTAAATCATACCATGCTTTTAAAGTATCCCAAGTTTCCATAGAACCTGAATTATTCACGTTAATATTAAAACTAATACTAAATGCTGTATCAGTCTTTTCTGGAGTTTTTATGAATATCCTTGTTGAATATTTGAAACGTTGAGAAGCTGTTTGTAATTCTGGTGTTAAATCTAAGCTAATATTAGTAGCTTGTTCAAGCAACAACAAAGAATCACGATTCTGTGCTGTTAAAATTGTTGGTAAGATAAAAGAAATCTCAAACAGGTTCAAAAACACTGGTTCTTGTGGGGTTGTGCCGGGGCCACCTGGCGCACCAGTCATCTCTAGTTGTGTATAGTGAGGTAAGGGCATTTTATTGTTATTATTTTTTGTAGTTTTTTACTATAAAGTATATATAAAAAAATATTTATCACCTATTATAAACTTTAAATAATTTATAAATATAATATTATGGGCAATACAAAAATAAATATATAATGTGAAGTGTGAATATAGAAATTGTAAAAATGAAATAAAAGGCAGAATTGATAAAAAATTTTGTAACAGAAGTTGTAAATCTATGGAGCAAACATATAGAAAAAGAGAATTATTAAAAACAAATAAAAATGGCAAAAAAATTAACTAAAGAACAATTTATAGAAAAATGTGTCAATATACATGGTGATACTTATGATTATTCAAAAACAGAATATATAAATACGAGAACAAAGATAAAATTAATATGTAAAATTCATGGGGAATTTGAGATATCACCTGATAATCATATTGGTAAACAAAAACAAGGATGTTCTAAATGTGGAATAAATAAAAATAAGCTTACCATATTATCAAGCGAAAGATTAAATAGTATTAAAAAAATACATAATAATAAATATGAATATAATGATTTAAATATAACAAATGGGGAAATAAATATTACTTGCCCAGAACACGGTGTATTTACTCAAATTATATATCATCATGAAAAAGGACATGGTTGTCCTTTATGTGCTGGTGGTGGATTCAAATTACTCAAGCTAAATGAAGAAAGGTTAGATAAATTAAAAGATAGACACAATAATTATTATACTTATAGTGATTTAAAAATTAATAATGGATATATTAATATAATTTGTCCCAAACATGGAAAATTTACACAGCAATTATTTTTTCATGAAAATGGTGGTGATTGTAAAAAATGTGCTCTCGAAAAAAGAAGTATAAAAGTAAAAGAATATAATATATTAAATCCAAAAAATCCAATAATAGATGGTGAAAAATTTTGCATAGATTGTGGGGAAATAAAATCACTAGATTTATTTCCTTTGAGAAACAAAAATGATGATAATTCACATAGGAATCAATGCTCTGATTGTTGGAAAGATAGTCAAACAAACGTAAAGCGAAAATATAGGCAAGCACATAAAAGAGAATTACTTGATTACGACAAAAAATATAGAAAGCAACGAATGGCTACTGATCCTTTATATAAAGCAAAGATGATAGCAAGAGATGTTACAAGAAAAGCATTAACAAGATATGGTTATTCTAAAAACTCTAGAACATATGAAATATTAGGATGTTCTTATGAAGATTTTAAAACTCACATAGAATCTTTATTTTTAGAAGGTATGAATTGGGATAATAGAAGTGAGTGGCATATTGATCATATAATTCCGTTATCATTTGGGATAACAGAAGAAGAATGTTTGAAATTATCCAATTATAAAAATCTAAGACCTATTTGGGGAGAAGATAATTTAGAAAAAAGTGATACAATTACAGAAACGACAGATATTTATCATAATATAATTAGTAGTAGAAAATAATAAAAAAATCAACCAATATTGGTTGATTTTTTTATTATTTTTTAAATTTGTTCATCATACTTGATATTCCATTGGTATATTGACTTGGATTCATATTAGGCATATTTTGCTTTTGTAAATCTTCTTCCTTTTTTCTAGATTTTTCTTTTTCTTCTATAATCGCATTTGCTTGCTTTATATTTTCTTCAAACATCCAAAATGGCCAATCATCCATACTTGCTTCATTTGTATGAAAATTTTCCTGTAATAAAAGCTTATTCTTGAATAAATCTTTCAAAGGCATCATGAATAACGAAAATACCTGACGCTCCGTTGGGAAATACCATTTCTGTGTGGACCTCCTTGCCACACACAGAACACACTTTTCTCAATTTCTCAATACCAAATTTCATATGAGAAATTGCTGAATTTAAAAATTGGAAAGCATCAACCGACAATGATTGGAAAGTTTTCAATTGTTCTTTTATTTCTTTACTATCAATATAATTTTTATCACCTAATAAAAAAGGCATTATTTTTAAGAAAGATAAATTTGGATCTTTCTTTTGTCCTACTTCTTCTGTGATATAATCAGTAAATGATTTTTGAAGTCCAATATTAGGCATAGTTAAATTAAATTCTTGTCCTTTATAATCAAATGTAAAACATTTGTGATAACTATCAAAATATTTTTCCATAGTAGAATTTAATTTAAAATAAATAAAATTTGCTGGCTTTAATTCAATTTGAACCTCGTTTTTACATTTACATTCTTTATTAACTGTTAAATACATGCCTTGTTGAAATGTTAAATCTCTTATTAAGAATAATAAATAAATTCTATCTTGTTCTTTAATATCTAAATATGAACCAATATCGCCATTAGAATATTTAACTCTAACACATGCCATTAACATATCATTCATTTTATCAATAATATCTGGAAAATTATTATCATCAACCATTGAATAAGCTTGTATTTCTTTTACTAAAGCTGGTCTAACTTGAATAGTTGTACCATTAGGATAAAACATACCACATGGAAATAAACTACAATCAAAAGCTTGATATTGTAAATCAGTTGTTCTACTGTTATCTTTTTGTTGTTGTTTTATAGGAGCCTGTGTATCATATACTGATGGCTTTTTTTCTATTTTTTCAAGATGTTTTCTTAAGTAATCCTCTTCTGTAAGAGTTTTTTGTTGTTGTTCCATAAAAAATGTAGTTATTTTTAATTATATATAAGAGTTTATCTCACTCCTATCATATTAAAAATAACTACAATAGTTTATTTTCTTTGAAAAATTATCCCATAATTATTATACCAGCATTTGATACATTAGATGATAATGTAATTGTTGCTTGAGTTAATCCACGATTAGTATAAGAACCCATTATTTCGTCACCTGTTGGATAATCAAATAATTGAATTATATAGAATTGTGTATTTAAGTTATGATTTATTACATAAGGAACACTTGCACTAAATGACTGTGTACCAGAGTATTTAACAACATTATTTGGTGCAGAAACAACCCATTTAACACCACCAGTTGTTGCTGATAATACATAATTATTTGGTCCTGTTAATCCACTTATATCTGTAATTGTAGAGTTTAGTATTAAACTACCCTTCACAGTTGTATTACCATTTTTATCTACATTAAATTGAGATACACTATTTTTTTGTAAATCTAAAAATAAAGATGCTGTTGCCGAATTAGCATCAGTTATATTTAACTTAATAGCAGTTGGTGTACCACTTGTATTCCAAGTTGGATTTAATTGTAACATAGAAGTTACATCAGACCCAGTTAAAGATTGAACAATTTTAAAGTATCCAGCATTTCCACTTGCAGAGCTACCAAACCCACCATTACCAAGTGTAAGTAAAGCATAACCACCATTACCACCGGTTGCTCCAGAACCATTTACACTACCACCATTACCAGTTGTTATATTAAATATACCACCATTACCACCAACAGAACCCGTATTTCCTGTGTTAGCCCAACTACCTCCAGTTCCTGTTATAATTGAGTATAAACCACCATTTGCAGCAACTAAATTAATATATCCTCCAAATAAAGATGTTTGTACTGTACCAGTTCTCATGTATATTGTACCGCCATCATTTGAAATACCACCACCATTTACATGCCCTATACCAGAAGACAAAGATATATTACCCGCCGGATAGCTTGCTCCTGACCCAACAATATTAGGTAACCCACATGATATATTAATACTACCTGAAGTGTAATTACCACTAATTAAGTTAATATTACCACCAATAGTATTTGACGAACCTCCTTGTAAAGTTATTGATCCAGCTGGTGTGCTTGATGCTCCTGCACCTGCAAATATAAATATATCACTTGGCGATGCACCAGGTCCACTCATGCTATTATAAGCGTCGCCCGCTTTTATTGTTATAATACCACCAGCTTGATTAGCAATTGCACCAGTATTAGTTCCGTTACCAGAAGCTATATATAAAGAGTTGGCAGGACCAGCACTATTTGTAGCAGTTATTATATTAAATGAAGTAGATGTTAACCCAATATAATTTCCTTTTAGATAAATATCTTTAAAGAAAGTAACAGAACTAGTAGTGAAAATTGTTGATAAAGTAGTGCCAATATTTATTTGTAAATTATTATTATCATTTGTGCCTAATGTTGCTGTTGCACCAAATGAATTACCACCTTGTTCAAAAAAAGTTCCACCAAGTAAAGAAGATGAAGAAGTCCAAGATGAATTACCATAAGGATCTGAAATTAAAATCCTATTTACACCTTGCGTGCCATCGGCAATTTTTAATGTACCATATATAGATGCAGAACCAGCAACTAAAAATCTTGATCCATCGTTAGAAGTTGTGGCAACTAATATATTGCTTGAAGTTTGATATATAACAGAACTTGTTAAAGATGTTGCTGTGTTGAAATAACTAACATATCCTTGATTTCCATTAATAAGTGTGGTAAATGACATGCTACCACTACTAAATGTCAACCCATAACCAGCAATAGAAGAATTAATTGTTAATCCATTAGAACTAATTGTTAATCCAGAATTTGATTGAATTGCTATACCTAAACCATTAGAACTAACTGTTAAACCACTATTATTTTGTAAAAGAACAGAGAAAGTATAACCAGATATAGTCATACCAATGCCATTTGGCATAAACCAAGTAGTAATACCATTATCATCACTAATTAATAATTTACCCTTTGCTTGTGTTCCGTCAATAATTTTTAAATTACCAATAAATGATGCACTACCAACTACTTGTAATTTATACCCATTATCAGACATAGTGCCTACTAATAAATTACCCGTAGAAGGAACATATAATCTTAAATTGCCTTGACCATCTGATATAAATATATTATTAGAAGTAGATAAACTACTATCATAACTACCTATGAATACACTATAACTGCCTGTAAAACTAGTGCCAGCTAAATATCCCAAAAATATATTAGAAGAACCCGCACTTAGATTACCACTTCCAAAGCCAATTGCTATAGAGTTGGCAGCGTTGCCAACAATAGAAGAACCAGCATATGCACCAATAGATATACTATTATACCCAGATCTATAACCAGATCTATAACCAATAGCGATGGCGTTTGAATTAATGTTATTAGCACTCATCGCATAATTACCAATAGCAATGGTGGCCGTAGCAGATGTTATAGCGATAGATGAACTAACCCCAATTGCAATATTATCTTTACCGCTATTTAATTGCAATGAATTATCACCTATTGCAATATTATAATTACCCGGTGTAAAGGCGGATAAAGCATTATTACCAAGTAATAAGTTTGTATAACTATTACCTCTACCTATATTTATATTGTTTATAATACCATCATTTATAAAACTAAATGTTCCAACTACATATAACTTAGAACCTATGTTAGATGTAGTTCCTATTAATATATTATTAAATGATTGATAAATATTAGAACTAGTTAAAGATGAAGTCCCATTAAATAGTGCAATATAATTTAATGTACCATTAACTGTTAAAAAATTAACAGTGCTAATTGAGCCACCAGAATATGTCAACCCATTACCTATAATAGTTGGATCTAAGATTAATTTATTTGACGATATAGTTAATCCTGTTCCAGTATTAATTGAAACTGTACCACCACTCGAAACTAATCCACCTGAAAAATTTAAACTAAGAGCAGCTGGAGTTACGCTCAATTGACCCGCAGAATATGATAATCCAAATCCAGCTATTGTTGAATTTATTCCAATTCCTGATGAACTTAAAGTTAACCCACTATTATTTACAAATTGAATACCAAGTCCACTATTGCTTAGTGTTAAACCTGAATTTGATTGTAATAATATAGAAAATGTTGTTCCAGAAATTGTAATACCAACGCCAGAAATAGTTGCCCATGATGATAACCCATTATAATCAGAAATAAGATATTTTCCATATCCTTGAGAACCATCTTGTAATCTAAATGCAGGTTGTGTGGAGTATATATGTAATAAATTTGAAGGCGTAGCTGTTCCAATACCAACTACATTTATAGTTGGTAAAGTTAACGATGCCGTAAAATTACTACTGCCTAATGATTTTAATTGAAATAATGAATTTAATAAATTAAAAGTATTACCATTTGTATCATCACGTAAAGATTGTAAATAATTTCTAGTACCATCTGTTACTGATAATCCTTGTGAATTAATAGTAATAAGTGTCGAAGTAGAAGATAAATAAGTAGCCGCAGAAGAATTTAAATATAATCTACTAGTATCTATTGAGCCATTAACAAATAACTGTGGAGTTACCGCACTATTTGATGATGTAAACATACTTATATATGTTCCACCATCAAATATATTTGAACTTGTCAGAGAACTTGTACCACTAAATTTAGAAACATAATTTAATACGCCATTAATAACTTGTGTTGTATATGGCACCCATAAAGGCAATCCAGAACTATTAACAGATAATATATAACTAGCAGTTGCATTACCGAGTTGGCTTAAACTTGAAGCAGTTATATAACCAATAGATAATACACCATTATTGGTAAATGTTAATCCATAATTGTCTATATTAACTGATATATTATAGTTATATGGTGCTGAGGCAAGGCTTGAAGTTA
>Ga0316224_1000717_pt1 | contig 42854 bp, 57 predicted proteins | sample TBH18013metaG_FD_206254 | JGI IMG/M metagenome (GOLD analysis project Ga0316224, IMG submission 206254) | Freshwater microbial communities from Trout Bog Lake, Wisconsin, USA - TBH18013 | ecosystem: Environmental > Aquatic > Freshwater > Lake > Hypolimnion/Profundal zone | place: USA: Wisconsin... | reverse complement strand
CATATATAGACCCAGTTAGAGTGACGGTGAAAAATCACAACACACTTATATAGACCAATATATAGGAATAGAGAGAAACACCGTAACAACCGTAACAACACCAATATAGCCATTATATAATATATATATTTTTCAAATAGATATATTATATAATAGGCTCTTTATCCCGCTGTTACGCTGGATGTTACGGTGGGTTACGGTGGGTGGGGGTGGCGTAACGGTACTTGCTGGTGGTTGGAAAGACGATGAAAATCGACTGTCGCTTATGGGAAACCGCTTTAATTCATATTTGACATATGATACAAAACTGGAATGAACAACGGCATCGCGAAGGACGAAGCATCATGATCAGCCAGGGCGAAAACTCTCCGTCAACCATCTCCTCGCGAGGGGCTCCGCCGTTCACCCTGATCCTGTCGCATCTCCCCAATACCGAAATCGTTTATGCTCATACGGCCGCGGACGGAACCAAGTCGGCCTATACCACGGTTCTGAAGGGGCGCCTCGCCGGTGGCGCCATCGATTTGATGGCGCGGACGCTGGATGGGTTCGGGCGATTTCGGCCAAGTCGGGTTGGACTTAAATCCGTTCACGATGACATGCTGGATGAAGCGGGGCTTTCCGGATATCGGATTCAAGTCATTCGCGGGTCCAATGACGATGGAGAGACGGGGGCCGAGGAATTCATTTTCGCCTGGACCAGGGCTTGTCGCAATTGGAATGGCTTGTGCCTTGAGGGTGATTCAGCCCTTGCCGATCGGCTTTACGTCATTCCCCATCACGCCGATCAAGCGGCTTTTGAGGAGCATGGCGTTATCCCCGCCAATCTGACGTACCGCGGCTGCTTCGTCGATGAGGGGGAAATCTCCGCCTATCGCGCCGGGTTGACGTATTGCGAGGGGCTGAGCTTCCATATCGCCAGCGAGGAAGACCGCCGCCTGGTTTTGACGGTCGGCAATACCGAGGGAGGTAAGCGGCAGGCCGCGGTCGGCTTTTCCACCAATGGAGAGAAGCACGCCTTCATGCTGGGGTTGCTTGACGGTTATGGCTCGGCCTCGCCGCTGGTGATCGACAATACCCATCCCCAATTCGAGGATGTCGAGACGCATGCGCGTTACGTTGGATCGCGTCGTGGGTGAAGTCATCGCCCAGAGACTGGTGCATGGACGATCACATGGATCAAAATTTGGTAGCGCAACTGGCGGCGGTGCTCGATTCCGTCGATGGCCTCTTGGATGAGAAACACGGCTCGACCATCGACTGGACCTTGCATGATGAGGAACTGCGTGATCACGTCGTCAACGACGATGTCATCGAGCAGATCGAAACCGCTTGTTTGCTGGCGGTAAGCGGACCATGACGTGCGCTTTCACGGCCATGCAATTCGCCCTCAAGGTTCATACCGGACAGACGCGGAAATATGTAGGCACCCCTTATTCCGATCATTTGGCCGAGGTAGCGGGAATCGTCGCCACCGTGTCGAGAGATCCGAATGACATCGCCATTGCCTGGCTGCATGATTGCGTCGAGGACAGCAATATCCTGTACATGGAATTACGCGAGTTATTTGGCAAGGAGATCGCCGCCGGCGTGCTGATGTTGTCCGATCTGGAGGAAGGTAACCGTCGAGAGCGCAAGGAACAATCTTGTCGGCGGCTAGCCTTGGCCCCAGCCAATATCCAGACCATCAAATGCGCCGACTTGATCAGCAACACCAGGTCGATCGTCGATCACGACCCTAATTTCGCCGCGGTTTACCTACGTGAAAAGCAGGCTCTATTAGCGGTCATGACGGCGGCGGATCGTCGTCTTCATGGTTTGGCGACGCAAATCGCCGAAGCGTCCCTGGAGAAATTAGCGTTATTGCGCGAGAAAACAGTTTCGGCGGACTGTAATGCCAGTTTTTAATCACAAATATCTCGATCGTGACGATCCGCCGGCTGATATGATCAACATCATGCGCAACAGCCCAATCGACCCCGGTGAGTGGGGGAATCCCTTCGTCCTCGGCCGTGACGGCGATCGCGACGAGGTGTTGGCCAAACATAAAGCTTGGTTGATCGAGCGGCTGCGGACCGGAACTCTTCCCCTGGAGCGGATGGCCTCGTTGCACGGCGCCAATCTGCTTTGCGCCTGCTCGCCGGCGGCTTGTCATGGCGAAACCCTATTGGAAGCGGCCGCCTGGGCCGTCGATGAACTGGAACGGAGAAACAAAATGGCGATCCAAGGCAATGAATTGACCATCAAGGAATTGGCGGAGGAGGCGGTTCGCCAGCAGCCGGCCCTGATTCCCGCGAAAATCATCCCGTATCTGGAATGGCTGGACTTGACCGGTCGTGACGACAGTTTCGTCGGCAATGGCGAAACCGTCCCGGGCACCCAGGATCTATACGAGGCGGCCATGCGAATTTGCCGGGAACGCCAATACCAGGCGACTAGGGATGCGGCGGACAGGTATTTGACGGCGATATTGGGATTGTGACCGGCGTCATAGAACGGTCTTCACCCTTTATTCACCATTTGACCGAAGCACATCGAAAATAGTATTGTACCCTCAATACGAAAACCATTTTACCGAGGCCGCCATCATGTCAATCGATCCCATCGTCAACTCCGTCGTCGCGGCCTCGCGCGTGACCGAATCGCTTGGCAGTCTCTTCAGCACCACTCCGGGGGTGGGCGCGCCAACCTACATGATTTTGTCCGTCCTCGACCGCACCGAATACACCGGCGCCTGGACTTCGGCTCAACTGGGCGACCTGGTTGGCAATGGCCAGACTCTGAAGCTCTCTTCCGACGGAACCGGAACTGTCTATGAGACCGGGATCTCTTTCACCCTGACCAACGGGCAATATTACAATTCCACTTACGGCTATCTGAGCCAGTTAAGCTTCGTCTCGGACGCCAACAATGACGGCCTGACCGATCTGACCCTGTACGGAACCAATTCAAGTTCGCTGGCCACCAACAGCACCTATGTCAAGTCGCCGACCACCCTGATGTCCAATTCACCGAGTTTGTGCGCCTATGAAGGGTCGGTGGCGGTCACGGTTCAGACCAATTTCACCGGCTCCGTGCCGACGCAAGCCACTCCGGGGGGTATCGCGGCCGCGGCGCAGGCGTTGGTCGGCACGGTGATCAACGATAACGGTTGTTGGGTGATGGCCGCCAATATCTCCGCTCGCGCCGGCGCTACCTTGTCGCCCAACACGCTTTACGACGGCGTTTCCGGTCAAGCCAACGGCGAATGGATCGTTGCCTATGACGGTACGGTCGCGCCCAATTCCAACTGGTTGGCGGGGGTGAAGACGGGCGATATCATCGATATGCCCGGGCATATCACCACGGTGGTCTCGGGCGCCGGCGCTAAGGCTCTGGTTGTCGACGACGCCGCCAGCGGCAGCAACTCCGCTCATGACGGCAATGCCGCCGATGTCGTCGTCCTGGCGGCTCACTCTCTTGCGTCGGAAGTCTCCGGAGCCAGCGCCAGCTCGATTGTCGTGTATCGGCTTGATGCGCCGGAGGTTAGCAACAATCTCGCGGCCTTGACCGCCTATACGGGCAGCACGATCAGCCTTGCCAGCGTTTTCTCGGCCGTCGACCCCATGTCCGGCGAGGGGGTAACCGAATACCAGGTTTACGATTCATTGACTGGGGACACCCTTACCGTGGGTGGAATCGCGGAGACGAACGCTCATGGTGCGGCGAACGCGGCAGCCCTGACCTCACTGTCCGGTCTCGGGATTGATACCGGCGGTTCGGCTGGCACCGATACCATTTCCATTCGCGCTTATAACGGCGCCTACTGGGGGGATTGGGATACGATCAATTTGACCGTGCAAGCCTTGAGCGGTTTGACTACGTCGCAAGTGGTGGCGATCAGCACCACCTCCATGAACGCGCTGTCGACAACGCAGGTCGCCTCCCTAAATTCAAAGACCATCGGGGCCTTGACCACCGATCAGCTCAATGCCTTCAGTCTGTTCCAATTACTGGAGTTGTCGGTCAATCAACTGACCGGGCTGTCGACATCACAGGTTTCGGCGTTAACCACCACGCAAGTCGCTGCTTTGACCGTCGCGCAATTGAACGGTTTCACCTCGGGGCAATTGCGCGGTTTCACGAGCACCCAAGTTTCCGCCCTGACCACCACCCAATTCGCCGGCCTGAGCGCGCAGCAGGCGGCCGGTCTTTTGTCGAGCACGAATATCGCGTTGCTGACCACCACCCAGGGATCGGCTTTATCTGCCCTCGATCTGGCGACGCTTAGCTCCGGTAGCGTTAGCGCCTTGATGGCAACCGTAGTCACCGCGCTGACCACGACCCAGATTCGAGGATTGACGCCGTCCGATTTCTCCGGTTTGGCCACCACCCAAATCAGCAGCCTAACCGGAACGCAATTATCCGCCCTGACCACCGGGCAGCTTCTCGGCATCACTTCCACGCAATTCGGTTCGCTATCGACGACGCAGCAGTCGGCCCTTTCCGCGACGCAATTGACGGTCTTGAATCTGGCGCAATTGGGGGCGCTTTCGCAGACCCAGCTCGCCTCGCTCAGTTCCGCGCAATTGACGGGATTGGCGCTTCAGAATCTAACCACCACCCAACTCCGCGGACTGACCACCGATCAATTATCGGCCTTGTCGCCGGCGCAATTGGCTAAGCTGACCACGCAGGAAATTCATGCTTTCGGCGCCAATCAAATCGCCGGTCTTCCCGGAGGGCTCCTTGGGAAGTTAAGTCAAAACCAATTCCTGAGCTTGTCGAACTCGGCGCTGAGCCTGTTGACCATCGATCAGGAGCGCGCTCTGGCGCCGACTTATCTGTCGGCTCTGTCGACATCGCAGCTCACGTCATTCTCGACAACGCAGATCGCCGGCATGACTACCACCCAATGGCATGGATTGTCAGCGGCGCAGGTAGCCGGGTTCACCACCACGCAAGCGGCCGCTTTGACGACGACGCAAATTGGAAGCGCGACGACGCAGCAGCTAAGCGCCTTGACGTCCACCTCGGTTGGGGCGCTTAGCACCGATCAACTCATCGGTCTGACCACCACCGGAATCGGCGCGTTATCCTCGCGACAGCTAATTTCACTTGGCTCGACGGAAATCGCCAGTTTAATTTCGACGCAAATCCAGGGGTTCAATCCATCGGCCTTGAACGGCCTGACCTCGACACAGGCCGTCGGGCTTGGTTCGGCGGACCTCGATGTCTTGTCGGCGGTGCAGTTATTGGCGCTTTCCACCTCGGTGGTGGCGAGCCTAACCACCACGCAGGAAAGCGGCCTGACCGCGACCCAAATCGCCGCCATGAGCGTGGCGCAGCTTGGCGGATTGTCGCCATTGCAATTGAATGCGTTGTCGGCGCCGCAGTTTGCTTATCTATCCGTGTCTCAATTGGCGCGCACGCAATTGAGCGGGCTGAGCACGACCCAGGTTATGGCCTTGACCGCGGCGCAGATGCAGCGCCTTTCCGCCAATCAGTTAGGAATGTTCACCACGACGCAATGGCAAGCCTTGACCACGACGCAACTTGTTTCATTGAGCGCGGCGCAGCTTGACAACAGTCTCACCTCGACCTCCGTCGTCGCGCTTACTTCAACGCAGATGTCCGGGTTGAGCGCGGTTGAGCTGGCGTCGTTCAATACCGTGCAAACCAAGGGATTGAGCGCGGTTGATCTGGCGGTCTTGACCACCACGCAGATACGCGGTCTGACCGCGTCTCAATTGAATGCGGCGACCACCACTCAAATCGCCGGTCTGACCGGAACGGAATTCGCCGCCCTATCCAATGCCCAGTTGATGGGGGTTAACGCGACCGAAATAACATCCCTGACGACGACGCAACAAGCTTCGTTGACCACCGCCCAACTTGCCGCGCTGAATGTAGGGCAATTGGGGGCGCTGACGGTGACCGAATTGGCGGCGTTCAGTACGGCGCAATTGTCCGGACTGATCGTGGCCTCCTTGACCAGCACGCAATTGCATGGACTCACCACCGATCAGGTCTCGGCCTTGAGCGTGGCGCAGTTGATGAAGATCGGTACCGGCACTCTTCGTGGTCTCGGGGTCCAGCAATTCCTGGGGTTCGGCTCGGCGCAAGTGGCCGCTCTCAATGTTCAGCAGATTCAATCCCTGTCCGCGAGCATCTTCGGGGCCTTAACCGCCAATCAAGAGTTCGGATTCGGTAGCGCGGCTCTGGCCGGATTTTCGACCTCGCAAATCACCGCGCTGTCTTCCACCCAGCTCTGCGCCCTGACCACCACGCAATTGAAGGGGTGGTCAGCGGCGCAGATCGGTACTTTGACCAGTACCCAGGTAAACTCGTTGAGTTCAACGCAGCTTTTCGGCCTAACATCGCAGCAGGTGGCCGGCTTGAGCGGCACGGTCCTGGCGACGCTGAGCACCACTCAGGTGATTGGCTTGACCGCGGCGGATTTGGCGGGGCTTTCGACCAGGCAAGTCGTCAATTTGACGACCGATCAACTGACCTCGCTCAATACCACGCAAATCCATGGCCTGACCGCCGCGGAGATCAATGCCCTGGTTAGTTCGCAAGTGGCTGGGTTGACTTCGGCGGGATTGGCGGCCCTGTCGGGTGGGCAAATACTGGGCCTATCGACCACGATTATCTCCGCGTTGACCACCACGCAAGAAAGTGGATTGGCGGCCACGCAATTGGCGGTTTTAAGCGTGGCACAATTGGGAGGATTGACTCCCGCCGAACTGGAGGCACTCTCGATCGGTCAAGTGGCGGGACTTAACTCAGCGTCCCTGACCACCACGCAAATATGCGGCCTAACTTCGACCGCCGTGGGCGCCTTGTCGACAGGACAGATCCATAATTTGCAATCTTCGACCCTGAGGGCGTTATCCGGCATTCAAGTCGGAGGATTGACCATCAGTCAATTGGGTACCCTGTCCACGGGGCAGTTGATTGGGCTGACGTCAAGCGCCGTCGCCAGCCTAACCACCACCCAGGTCGCGGCCCTGTCTTCGCAGCAGCTCGCCGCCTTGACTACGACGCAAGCAATCAGTCTGACCACCGATCAATTGGCGATCCTGTCGACGACGCAAGCGCTTGGGCTCGGTACTTCGACTCTACGCGTACTGGGTACCGATCAGGTTGGCGCCTTGACCTCGACGGTGATGGCGGCGTTGGCCGGCAATCAAGTCGCAGCCCTGTCCACGGCGGCCCTTGCCGGTTTAACCACCACTCAGATCGGCGGATTGTCCAGCAAGGATTTGAGTGCCCTGGCGTCAGCGCAATTCGCGGCGATCGCCGGCACGCAGCTTGCCGCTCTGGTGGCTACGCAGTTTGTCGGTTTGACCACCGGCGATCTCGCTACCTTGACCACGGCGCAGCTTCTTGGGCTTGGCACCACGCAAATCGTGAGCCTGACCTCCGCGCAAAGCGCAGCCATGACCTCATCGATCCTGGCTGGATTGACCTCGACGCAAGTTACAACCCTGACCACCACGTCGATTGCCTCCCTGGGAACCGCGCAGGTACGAGGACTTGAAGCTGGGTGGCTGGTTAATACGCAGGTCGCCAAATTGTCCAATGGCGATATCAGTGCCCTGACCGGAGCGCAGATTCAGGAACTGACTGTAACGGAAATGACCTGGCTTACGACCGGTCAATGCGCCGCCTTGACCAGCTCGCAGATAGCGAATTTGGTCGGCGGTCAGGCCGGTGCCCTGACGCATACGCAATTCACCGCCTTGAGCGGCTCGGCCAAGACGGAATGGGTCACTATGGGCTTCACGGCGCCATGAAGATGGTGCGGTGGGTTGACACAGACACATAAAGCGTATATATTTGCGTATTAGAAGCGACTTCATTCCTAACACGCAAAGAATTACGCATGGACCTTAGCTACCAAACGCCGGATGAAATCCAGGTCTTCCTGGGGAAGCGGTTGAAATCTCTCCGCGTTAGAAGCGGCCTCACCCAAGACCAGGTGGCGGGCAAGGCTGCCGTCTCGTTGCGTTCGATTCAGCATCTTGAGTCGGGCGCCGGGTCGACGTTGGAGACGTTCCTGCGGTTCTTGAAGGCCATCGGCGAGATCAATGTGATCGACACGCTAGCGCCTGAGCCAACCATCAGCCCGATGGCGATGTTGAAAATGGCCAGGAAGAAATCGCCGCAACGGGTGCGAAGATCGCTCGATAAGGAAAGCGCGGCATGAGCATCAATATTATTTCCGTCGTCATTTGGGGTGAACAGGTTGGCGCCGTGGCGCGAGACGATCGCCTCGGATCTTATGTGTTCGAATACGACCCCAATTGGGTTAAGAAGGGGATTGAATTAGCGCCACTGCACCTCCCGCTCTCCAAGGCGGACAGTGTCTTTGTTTTCCGCGATTTACCAAATTCATTCCGATCCTTGCCGGGAATGTTAAGCGATGCGCTTCCCGATGATTTCGGTAACGCGTTAATCGATGCCTGGATGCAAACACGAGGTATGTCGAAGGATTCCATCACCACGCTCGATCGCCTTGCCTATATGGGAAAGCGTGGCATGGGGGCCTTGGAATTCATTCCGCCTCTCGACGTTATTCAAAGGAACGACCCCCCCATTCAGATGGCGGGAATGGTTGAAGCGGCCAGGCGAGTGCTTAAGGGGGATTTCGGCGGCGACGCGCATGCGCAGGCGGCTCTGGCCAATATTATTCAGGTCGGCACCTCGGCCGGCGGCGCAAGGGCTAAAGCCGTTATCGCTTGGAATCGAGAAACCCAAGAAATCCGTAGTGGTCAATTCGATGTCAGTCCGGGATTTGAGCACTGGCTGCTTAAATTCGATGGGGTTGGCGCCGATATGGAATTGGGAACTACTGCCGATTATGGGCGTATTGAGTACGCCTATCATCTGATGGCGATGGCCGCGCATATCGATATGTCTCCCTGTCGATTGTTGAGAGAAAATAATCGAGCGCATTTCATGACCAAACGCTTCGATAGGGAAAGGAATCAAAAGCACCACTTAACTTCTCTTTGCGCCATGGGACACCTTGATTACAAGCAGCGCGCGACACACGCCTACGAGCAATTATTCCAAACCATGGAAAAACTTGGAATGGGTGATGATGGCCTGATTCAAATGTTCCGGAGAATGACTTTTAATGTCATGGCGCGCAATTGCGATGATCACACCAAGAATTTTGCGTTTTTATTGAAGAAAGGCGGTGAATGGGAACTGGCGCCGGCTTACGATGTGACGCACGCGCATAATCCCAAGGGGGAATGGACATCTCAGCACTTGATGAGTGTCAACGGTAGATTCAATGATATTGGCGAAGCCGATTTATTAAAAGTGGCCGATCGTTTCATGATTCCTTTAGCGCCGCAAATCCTGAAAGATGTTAAGGCGGCCATCGGAAGCTGGTGTGAATTCGCCGAAAAAGCTGAGTTACCGGCAAAAGAAATTGATCGGGTTGCCGATGATTTCAGGCTCGTTGATCGCGGCGTTAATCTGGGGCCTCGATTTTCGATCTAAGGATTTGAATAGCCGGTCGTTACATCCGGTTTCACCCACGGCTGTTCGTCGAACCTGGGCCATAATCCTTGTTGAGACGCTTTGATGGGCTTTACCGATCCTGATTTAATGCTTTCATCTGTCGCCAAAATCGGTTTTCCATTTTTATCGATGAACAGGCATCCGTAATAATCCGCTGGAGCGAACGCTTCGACATATACGGTGGCGCGATCCAGAACATCATCCAAGGTGGCGATCAATTCCAATGGATCTGCTCCATTGGTCATTGTGATATTCTGGTATAATTCTTGCGGATGAGCGGAAAATCGTCTCCTAATTTCCTCGATAATTTCCAGCGGCGTGAGATGGGCTCTACGAATTTTGCCTGGGGCCGCCCAGATAAAAATCCCTAATGGGGCGTATGTTTGATCGATAAGCGCGAGATCGACATAATCTCGCGCCTTCCTACGGCCGAACGCGGCGGTGATTTTATTGACGGCAAGATCGCAAGGATGGAGGGCATAACCGAATTCGGAATCCTCTTGTATGGGCAAAAAATGGAACTCATCATCCCAGATCCACTGAACAAGTGTTTTCTCACCATCCAGTGAGATTTCCCCTTCGACCCAGCCTGGTAGATCCTTGTGAATATCAATGGAAAAATTATTCTTTTTAAGTATGGCAAGATCCTTATGCGCAATTGACGTGATCGCGTCATCGGTTTTACCGAAGATGTCAATATCTTCCGATATCCTGACCGTGTTGCGATTGAGGGCGCAGCCGCCGGCGATAAAAACTTGGCTGGATTTCGTTGGCTTGAGGATTTCAACGATATGTTTTTGAATTCGCGTTAGCATGTCAGTTCCTTGCTCAACCCTTGAATTTTCCGCCCCAGAACAAAGCCCTGTTGTCCGCCAAAGACCATCAATCTATTTGCTACCTCATTTGCGTGAATCAACAGCGAATGAAGCGGCGCGTCATCCTTGATTCGGTTCATGTTGTCAAAACATTTCACCCCAAAATCCTTGAACGCTTGATCGAGCAGTTGGCGCAGCTCATCGAATTCAGCCATGCGCGTTCGCCTTTGCTTCAGGCGCAGGGCGTAGGCGCGCAATTCTCGCGCATCATCGGCATGAATGGCGACCTCGACGCGCACGATGCCGCGGTCGGCTTTTCTGGTTGTACGATAGCGTTTGACGCGCTCTGAAACCGGATGCGGCATGGTGGACCAACTGGATTGTTCAACCTGTTCGTAACGTAATCCGGATTACGATGAAAGTCAAACACTCACATCCCTGGTGTCGGCCCATTCACGCTTGCTTCAGCGGTTTTCGCCTTATTCAATTCCCTGATCTTCTCTTGAACGAAGGTGCTGGTATTCATCCAATACTGCCCGTCCTTGGCGATGACCACGGCGCCGCCACCGAATTCATCGGCCCGCATCTTGCTACAGGTGCAGGCGAATTCCAAGCCGACCGGTTCGTTGATATTGAACTTGACCATGGCCGATTGCAGCAGATTAGCGACCAGCTCGATATCGCCGCTCTCATCGGAGGCGAGATAAAGACCGTTTCGCGCCGGATTGCGATCGTCGTCGATAAGCTCGAAATCGCAAGCGACCGAACTGTAAAGATCGCCTGTATCGGCGGCGATTGAGGTGATGTCGGTAAGCAATGTCTGGATGTCGAGGAAGCTGTCGTCGCTGACGTCCGCCTTGAGGCTGGCCATGAATTTCTTATCTTCAAGCAATGACCGCACACATTCGGCAACCCAGTCGGCCCTGGTGTCGGCATCGTAATCCCATTCCCAGTCATTGGCGGCTTCGCTTTCCGTGAGCAGGTTAAGCGCGGCCACTAAATCCTGGACATATCGCGCCGCCTTTTTGTCGAAGTTAACGATCGCGGCGAATTGCGTGTAATTGTTAGCCATGGCGCGTCTCCTGGGTTTGATGAAAATAATTGGGACAAACTTTCGTATTCACTGTATAATACAGAATTAATCCGGGCATTCCAACCAGAATCGGTGAAGCTTGAAAACGTCGAAAATGACAACCTCAGCCCTTAAGGCGCCGCAACGACGCCGCGCGGCGCCTCCACCTCCGGTACGAAGAGCGGCGGCGTCCACAACGATATCTCGTCGCAAACAAGCCGAGAACAAGCATGTTCTCGCGACTGTCTGCGGTATCGTCCTGCTCTGTGTCGCGTTATCGTTCGGCGTTTATTTCGTGCAGCATGTGGACCGCAACTCCGCGTCGTCCTCGGGCAGCGAAGCGGAAGCTAATACCGCCTCCTTGATCCGCCAGATTGAATCCGCGGCGACTCGCACGGTACACGGCGCCAATGTTTTCGGCGGTCGCGTCGATTCCGTCGATGACAATGGCCGCCACGCCGTCAAGGCCACCAATATCCCCAATCGTGCCTGCGTCGACGCCGCGTGGAAGCTGGCCCAGGAAGGAAATATCACCATCAACGGGGTCTATTCGCCGCACCTGACCGCCAGCAAACTGGTCAATATGTGCAGCGAGGGCGAGGACCATTCGGTGATGCTGTGGTTCAAACGCGCTTTTTCGCCACAATAATAATTCCAAATTGTATCGTATGTTTGATACACTAATGCATCGTTAATTCTCGTGAGACGGATCATGACCACTCAACCCAAGCTCTTCGCGGCCGAGCGTCAATTTCTTGAGCGTCAAAAGGCCAGTGGCGCCCCGGGAAAGCATCAAACCCTGGATGAAATTCATAATGGCATCAAGCTTATCCTTGAGCATTTGAATCTCGCCGCCGCGCCCAAGGAGGAGGCGGCGCCGACGCCAAGTCAAGACGAAGCGTTCGAACATGAAATGCAGATGCGGACCGAGTTGCGCGCGCTTTCCGTTTGCATCGCCCAGACCAAGGCCGAGATCGCCGCGATCCAACCGGTGGGCGTCGGGTCGGACACTACGCACCTCAAGGTGGTCAGCAATGAACTCGATGCCGTGGTGCAGTCGACCGAGGTGGCGACCGGGGTGATCCTGGATAACGTCGAGCTGGCCGAGGGCTTAGTGATGGAATTGAAATCCCACGTCACCGGTTACGCGGAGGGTTTGGTCCACGATATCAGCGACAAGATGACCAAGATTCTCGAAGCCTGTAATTTCCAGGACGTTACCGGCCAGCGCATCACCAAGGTGGTCAAGACCATGAAATACCTGGAAGAGCGCATCAATGCCATGATCGACATTTGGGGTGAGGAAGATCTGGCTCACGTTCACAAGAACGACCACGACCCCAAGCACGATCCGGACATGGATCTGCTGAATGGACCGCAATTGCCCGGGGCGGGCTGCAATCAAAACGATATCGACGCGATGTTTGGATAATGAAACTCCTTGAGCATGCCGAGGACCGTTTCTACGCGCTGATCCTGGTCGCCATCGGCTTGCTCCTGGTGCGCTGGGGACCGATGTTTGGACATGATATGCAAGCGTTTGGCTTAGGCGTCGCCGGCCTTGACCTGGTGGGCGTCGGCGTGACGTTGTGGTTCTGGGATTGGCGGATTACGGCGCTCGGTTTCATCGCGATTATCTCCATAACCGGATGGCTGACAACGGCTTATTGGTAGGTGTTAAAAGCCAGGGCCATTCATGATGGCGGTCGGCCCGGCAGCGCGACACACACTCTCATCGCCAAGTGCCGCCACGATTTCCGGCGGTAGCATTGCCAGGCTCGCGACAGCCTTTTGACGCCACCCCGCTCCACGCTCACAAAGTTCCAACCACAAATCCTTGAGATCGCCCGGGCGTTGATGAGCTAGGATTGAAATCAAAGCGCCGGCCTGCTCAATGTCCTTGCGTGACTTAGCGGCGCTGCGTTGGTCGGATTGACGGCGCAGTTGGGCGATGATCAACTTATGTAGGGCGTAACGCGTTGGATCGGGGACATTGATGGGAATGCCGGCGCCATGCAGGGAAACGCTATTAACTTCCTGGTAAAGGAGAAAGTCGAGATAACGAAGCCGTTGGGCATCGGTCCGTAGGGCTGGTAACGTTCCAATTCTGGTTTGTTCCGGTCCACGCATAGGGCTGAGAATATCGACGATGAATAGCTCATCGCGATCGACGCGCAGAGCGTAACGCAAAGTCCGTCTGCCGTCCGTGGTGTCCGGAATCGATTCGAAACGCTTATCGACCGTCTTAAGGACCGACTCAAGATCACGATCGATCTTATCTTCGACGGCAAAGGCAATTGATTGAAACTGTCCCACATCGAGGTCGCCGGTGCGGCTCAGGGTGGCTGGAAGCCGTACTCCCAACATACCGGAATAAGATTGGAAGGCGACGGAACCGACAACGGCCGCGCGAAGCCTGAAGACGCCCGCCTCGGCCATTGCCGCCATGATATCTCCAGACATCGTATCCGGGATCGGTAATCTGGCCGCGCGTAGCGCCCGAACCATATCTCGCCGTTGCCGTAAATTGTTGGAGTGATCCGTCAAAGCCAGGAGTCTTTGTTGCGATTGCTCTCCATCGAGGCCAAGATAAAAAGCCGGGGGGCGAATGCCATGAATTGTTGGCGGTTGCCAATACCAATAACGCCGCCCCTTAACCTCGCGCACATAGGGCGAACCGCCAGTCGAGACAAGGTCGGCGAGATTGCCGGTCCAAGCGCGTTCAGTGAGGTCGACGAACAAGGTCTGGATGGCAACGGGAAGTTCGGTTGGCTTCATAATCTATTGTCGCTAATTTTATATTTTGCCTACAACTGATTATGAGGGCATCGATTCAGGCTGTCAAGGTGACATTGTAGGTAAAATGTAAATTTGCCTACAATGTCACCAGTAGGCGCGAGGCGGAGTCACTTCGACAGGGATTGGCTTGGTTTCGCGAATTTCATTTTCATCGAACAACTCACCTTCGCTGTCATAGCCGGTCCAGATATTGCTGTTCGGATCGGGCAATGAGTCATTGCCGTGAATTCCGACATACCAAGTGTCCTCGAACCGCGTGGCGTCGTAATGCACTTCACCGCCACAGAACTCGCAAACCGTTTCGGCGATTCTGGTCATGAATTCAGCGAAGATGCGTTCCTCGTCCAGCTCATTGGCGCCCGAAGCGCGCTTGGTAAGCAAATCGGCGACGATTTTGGCCAATTCCTCGGGATTGATCTGCTTGCTCATGTTTTACATCTTCATGGTGAGATTTGTAGCTGGAGCTGTGCCCCTGATGAAATGCTGATCGACCTCATTGAGCATGGTGCGGATTCGATCGATTTCCGCCGAGGAATGAGGCGTGCCACCGGCATTCAGGTCAATGTAGTGCTGTAATAAGTCAGCTTTTCGCGTAAAGTTATGAACCGCAAATCGAAAGCGATACCGATTTACAATCGCATAAGCACTATTGGAAAGATCGTCAGGCGTTAATCCGAACGGTCGAACTTCACCGGCAAGAAAAAGCTCCACCGCGGTTAGGCGCTGCAAACCGTCGATACACTGAAATCCGCGAGGAAGATCACCTTCATAGATATCATGATCCCAATTGGGGCAATTAAACTGAATAAGAAATCCAGATGACGAAACAACCCCACGCAAAACATTTTCAATAAAATGTCGCTGTTGCTCCATCGTCCAGACATGACCGCGTTGGAAATCTGGATTGAGTTCGACGGCACCGTAATCGGCGGCGTAGCCATCAAGCATTTTGAGAAAATAAGTCCATTGTACATCGACCTCATACGAGGCAGACCTCAGTGGCTTAATCATTGCGTCGAGTTTTGCTGTGTTGGCAATATAATGCGCTCGCCTGGAGTGGTTATTTAGGGATGTGACCTGCTTGCTCATGATTTACATCCTAACAGCAAGGTTCATGACCGGCGCCGAATCCCTGATGAAGCGCTGCTTGGCGATATTGTCCAAATAAGCCACCAGGGGCATTTGACCATCAGCATTCTTCATCCAAGCAAGCCGGACGACATGCTGCTCGTCCTCACCCATGAGATCGGTAATCGACAGATCAGGGTGCTTAAGATGCGCCGTGAGCAATTCATGCGCGCGGTCGGGGGTGATGGGTGGATTGATCATCTTTTTCATGACGATGCTCCTTCTTTATGCGAAATTGTTTTCGAAACCGACTTCGTCGACGTCGCCGTCAATATTGATTCGGCGCCGCGCCCTGAGGTTGTCGAGAAAGAAATTGAGGTCGTCGGCATCCGTATCGGGGTGGCGCCAAATGGGTGGATGAGCGGTGCGACGCGCGGTTCCGGCCACATCCAGGCCGAACAACCGTTTCAGGACCAAGCCGTTCAAGGAAGGATGAATTGACCAATTGGGATTTCTGGTAATTCCCAACGGGCGGCCGCGACGATAGGTTAGGTGATGCAGCCGATCCGGACCGGTCTTCAGCCGTCCATCCGGGATACCGAGCTTATCCGAGCGAGCCTTGTAAAAGGCGTATTTGTCATGACGGTAGAATTGCGGCGGACATTTGTCGGCGCGGCGGGAACCGTAGGTGAAGATGATCCGCGGATTGAATTTGACGAACGACGAGAAATCATGATGGACAATGTTCCCTGTCGCGCCGCCGTTGACATAAAGATCGATGAGCTGTTTTAAATAATCCATGATCAGAAGCCCGATGCCGCCGAGACCGAAGGGGTGATGATGCTGCCATGACGAAGTTCGGGCAGGATTTCGTGCTCGTAATTGGCAATGGTATGACACAGGCTGCCGTAGACATCCATGACCGAACGCGCCCACAGCGAGACTTTGCGATCACGTTCGCAAAGGGTGGCCTTGAGGATATGGCGATTGTGATCGAGCATGTAGCGGAGCAGGGGCTTGCCCAAGAGCAGATGATTGTCGGGAATCGACCACTCGATCACGCAAGGGGAATCGGGACGGCAAGGGTCCGGATGCCGCTCATCCATTTCCTCTTGGGGAGCGGGGTCGTAATTCATGGTGGTCCGCTCGATCGCCTGTGATGCCTCGATGATTTGCTCGGGTGAACTATCCTCGGGAATCGACTCGCTCAGCAATTGGACCGACGGGAACAACCGCGGCCGCCATCCGTCGACAAAAGCCTTGCCGGCGCGATCGGCTTCACTCGTGACGACATCGAAGATCATTTCCGGCGGAACGAGATGGAGATCGTCACCGTGATGCGCGACTTTGGTCATGACTCGGGCGGTCCCCTTATCGGCGATTCGGTCGATCTCGAAGATCGAGGCGTTGTCGCCGCTGACCATGATGGTCGGGGTGCCGTAGGAGGCCGCGGCCAACAAATTGAGGCCGGTCTCGCCCAATCGATATTTCTCCCGGCCATGACGATAAACAAGACCATTGATGAAGGTTCGGGAAATTGTGTGTGAGAAGACATTATGCAATTTCGAATCCACGCTGGAGTGGCAGCCAAGCAGAACCAAGGCGTCGCACCCCAGATCAGGGACCATCGTCATCTCGAATAGATTCCCCTGAACCAGGGAAATCGGTAGCCCCTCGAACGTATAGGGGTCGAGATTCCGTGAATCGTTGTGGGCGTCGACAACAATGATTTCGTCGAAATATTTGAGGAAAGCCTTGGCCACATGAAGCACTTCGAGATTCATCAAATCGCGCCCGACGGCGTAATCGCGCGGCTTGGCTCCATTGGGCAGGCATTGCGACCAGCTGGAAATGCCGGCAATGCCCTCCATATCCGCCGAGATCATCAATTTACTCATAAGCGCGCTCCTTACCGTATTGTGTGCTTAAAACGAAACCAGTATACCGGTAAACGGATTTGGTATGCAATACAAAAAGGCGGGCATTGGGATGGTATTGGTAGGTTACCGTGCCGTTATCGTGATTTCCACGCGATCAATTCACGGAATCTTTCCACCAGTCCGTTATTTTTCCATTCGTCCATCGCCGCATCGGCTTCTTCTTGCGTTTTGTAGCGGTAAACGCCTTTAGGGATTGTCCATGGAGTTCGTTTGGCTGCATTGATCGTCCATGCGATCTCCTCCGCCGTCGGATTACGGAGTCCCAATACTTCAGTTTGACGCTTACCAATAATTCTCATGGCAATCTCGTACTAAAGGAATAATAAATAACACCACATATGGCGCCGATAAGATGAATCGTATTGTGATTAAGATGAAATATTGTCCAATCTAATGCTGATCCAGCACATATGCAGCCAAGTAATGCAAAAGCCGACATGTTACGGCAATATCTGAGTGCTATCATTTTTACTTCTCCTAAAGACCGGGCGTTTTCACGACAATTTCGTTCTTTATTCCTGATACGCCAACCGCGGCTTCAACCTGGGCACACCAGGATGGAATGGCTTCATTCGGCAACCGCATTCTGTGAAGATGTCCATTGACGAAGGTCATGACGTGGCGATGACTATGGTGGTCAATGGAATTATCGAATACCTGAACCTGGTCGGCGATGGCGATCAGTGCCGGTAAATTGGCGATGGAACGATAGTAGCGGCTCAAGATCTTGTCGATGGGAACGCTATGTCCACCTTCCATCATCCGCCCCATGACGCGCGCGGCGTTGATGGTGGGATTGTTGGTCGCGACGAAATAACCTCGAACAAAGTATCCAAGGGTTTTGACGTGAGCGAGAAAGTCCAACTTAGCGGTGGTCGAAAGCACGGTTTCGAAGGTGAAGTCGCGACGATCGGCCAGCGCGGCGAACCGTCTGCGCTCTGCCTCGGCGGCGGCGAGTAGGATCGATTCCGGATCGTTCCAGCCGCGAAAATCAGCTTGAGCGATTTCATCTGGATTGATCCACTCACCAATGATGCGTTGTAGATCATCCAGACAGCTCAAGAGACTGGTTTTACCGGAACCGTTGGGGCCGGCAACCACCACGCAGGTCGGTTTTCGGTCAGTCTGGTCGGACATGGTCGAGTTCCTGTTGAAGCCGGGCATCGGAAAGATTCTGGACTTGATCGCGATCCCGTTGGCGGCGCTCCTCGATGAGCGCCAATGCGAGTTCGATAATTTGCTGGTCAAGCGCCATTTGTTGTTCATCGGCGTTAAGCATGGATCACCTTCCGGCAACGCTAGCATTTCATATATACAATATGACGCTTAGCACCGAGATGTCAATGCTGCCGCATGCCGCCCCATACTCCGCGCCCCTCGCGCTTCGCCTCGGTCTGAGCCTCGTTCAACTTCTCGCTGGCCGAACCGTCGACGGTGACCAATCCCGAATAAGCCAGGATGTAGGAGAGGCTCTCCGGCGTGATGTTGCTGGTGGTGGAACAATCGAAGCCGCGCGAGGATACCTTATCGCATTTAAGCGTGCCCAGATCGTTCAGGAGGGCGATGGTGGTCATGCGCGCCACCTCGGAACGTAGAGGGATGACATCGGCCAGGGTAATGGAGTGCCCGTCGATCACGTAATCCGCTGTCGTCTCGCCGATCTGAGCGTGGCCGGTGATGGAGCTGGTATGGTGGTCGGCATAGTCGGCGAAGGCCATGAATCCCGATATCAACGAAACCACCGTGGCGACGATGCCGATTGCCGCGTAGACATAGTGTCCCTGGAGCCTGGTCATGAGGTGAGAGAGCCCACCCTGTTGCCGTGACGATTGTTCGGCGGGGATGGCGTCGTCGGGAGTGGCGGTGACACGAGAATTGGCGGGATTGAACAGGGCTTCTCGTGATTTGTCCGTGGTTGTAATGGGGGTGGCGCGGATCTGGATGACGTTGGACGGAGGCTCGGATTGTTGATTTTTCTGCGCCTGGAGTAATGCGAGTTGTTTGAGCGTCTCAGCGGTTACTCTTCTGTTTTCCTGGATCTCGTCATTTATCGATTTGATTGATTGATCGTGTTGACGAAGGCTTTCATCATGTTGATGCACACTTTCTTCGATGGCGCCATTTTTCGCGGCGTAATCAGCTTCATCCTTACAATGAGCTTTTTCAGCGCTTTCCTTTGCGGCCCATGACTTGTCAATGTATTGTTTTATCTCATCGACCGTAGAGCCCCAAGGCGGTATATGATTAACGCACGACTTGACCATGGACTCTAATCTCGCATCATCCCTGGTGTCGTCGGCATGTTCCTTCATCCACATTAGTGATATGAAATCATTAATATTTTCCGCCGTTGCAGGATTTTTACCTTCCTGCTCGGCGTTGTCTTTCATGATTTCTTGAATTATATCGTTCATCTCGTTGAAATTATCACGATGAACAATGCGCCCTCTTTTGAGGTTTGTCTTTGTTTTAGGTTCTATATTTAACCATAGGTCACAGACTTTATTTGGCGTATCCGGCATCACACCAACAAATGCAGGATGGAAATAGAATTTATTTTTTGTATTACCATACCATTCCGTTGTCATGCTGAAAAAATGATGTACCGCCTGATCGAGCGGATTCCCTTCCGGTGAAATTTGTCCGGAATCGCCGGGTGATTTGTCTCTACGAATAACGTAGAGCTCATTATTTTTATGGAATAAAAGGCCACCCTTGACCTCGATGACCACGGGATACAATCCCTCGGCCATGACAACGAAATCAATTTGATTGCTATTGTATTTCACCGACCAGAATACATGGAATTCATCAGGAAGTTGTCTCAGTTTTTCGTAGACAAAGTATTCGGCGAAACCGTTGCCGCCATCTTTATCGCCGATAATCATCTCAATCGGCGGATGTTCCGGATGCATTTTAGCCATGATTCACTCCCTGTCCTTCTTTCATAATCCGCGCCGAGCCGATCGGCATCGCGCTCGGCGTCAATTCATATCGCGACCAGCATTCATCGATGAACCGCCGCATTTCATGGATCGTTTCGCCCCAGGGCGTCCGCCGACTCAAGTCGCGTGCGGCGCCATTGAAATTAACGGCGCCATCCTCATGATTGTGCTGGTTCTTCTAAATATAATGGAGGAACCACTCGAATTGCTCATCGGTCAATCGGGTGTGTTCCGCGGCGCCGCCGGTACCCATGAGGTTTCTGACGACGGTGTTGAGATCGGGGAAATTATCCTTGTGAATCAGATCGTGCGCGCAATTAAGCAATTCCGTGTCCAAGTGGTCTTCAAGATCGCACAGAGCCTCGGGCGTGTCCGGCATGATGGCGATGAAACTGTCCGGGAAAAAGGCATTCAGGTGTTTGTCGTCGAGACTCAGGAGAACGCGCCAATGCTGAAGTAAGCCGCGGAAATGACCGAAGGCTTGTTTCAATGGGTTTTTCTGCTGGTTGATACAGCCGTTGCGCCCCACTACGAACAGAGCGTCCTCATTGCCATCGATTTCACGCCAGAACAACAATCCGCCCTTAACCTCGACAACAACCGGAAAATAGCCGACGGCCAGGATGACGAAATCGATTTCATCGGGGCCGTCGGCATAATGAACCGACCAGAAGACGTGAAATTCGTCCGGCAGTTTTTTCAGCTCGTTGTAGACCTTCAGTTCGGCATACGATCCCTTCTTACTCGTCGAGGGATTGCCGGCGATCATTTTTATCGGCGGTTCCGCCGGATGCATCCTGGCCATGATTAACCCTTATTTTTGTCGGCGCCATTTTGCGTGTCGGCCAGCCATTGACCTTCCGGCGTCAGGCACATATCGGAAACATGGTCATAGCGATCGGTCCCGCTGAACGTCACGGTTTGCACTTGGCGACAAGTCCGTCCATCGGCGGTCTTGGCGGCGGTGGTCTTGGGGATGGAATAGCCCCAGGCGCCGGAACCGGGTGAAGCCGGAGCTCCGCCTTGCGCGGGCGCGAGTTGGCTGCCGATCGGCTTGTTCAATGAGTTGTCGGCGATCTTAACCGCCTCGACGGTTTGCGCCTGACGCCCCGGCGCGGAAGGTTCCGGAGCGGCGGCGACATCCGGTTTCGGCGCGGGCTTCTTCTTTTTCACCGGTGCGACGACACCGTTATCGGGGGTTGGCGCCGTCTTGGCGAGCTCTTCCCGCTTCAGGTCTTGGATGACGCCCTGATCGACCTTGGCGTTTTCCGCGCCCCAAATCACGGGTTTACCCACGGGAAGATCGGCGGCGACCGTGCTGGCGGCGGCCGCGGCCTGCTGATCGTGACAATCCATGCTTTTACCGATTTGCGTACCGACGACCGCGCCGATTCCAGCACCCAGCAGGCCGGCCAGGATTTTACCGTTGCCGCCGCCAAAGAGCAGGCCAGCACCCACGCCACCAATCAAACCGCCCGCCACGGCACCGGTCATTTCACAGCGATTGAGGCCCACCTTGGCGCCCAGGTCGCCCATCATCTTGCCGGCGGAAGTATCGGCGCAACCCGAGAAGAGAAAAGTGGAACAGGCGAAGACCGCCGCCAGGGAGCGGGTATTGCGCGAAGAGCGGATAACGGAAAGCATGAGGATTCTCCGGGTTTTAAAGAGTCAATACATATCATATATACAAAAACGCATCGAAAAGGTAGAAAAAAATTGTGGTATTTTCATGGCTGGCGCAATCAATAAGCGACGCCTGGAATGAGTGACTTCTCCCCGCCCTAAAGGACGAGGAGAAGTCACTTTGGTTGGATAAATCTCACTCGTTACATACCGCTCGCCATGCCGAAGCTTTGCGCGGCTTGTTCCAATTGCCGTTCAAGCGAATCGCGTAATTTACCACCCATACCGGCGACCAGCGATTTGGCGGCCTTCACCGAACCTACTTCCCGCCCCTCCATCGCCACCGCCCAAGCCGCGAAGCACCGATCGAACAAAGGGGCCGCACCGAGTCGCATGGTTTTCTCGGGACGGCGCTCGACGATCAGCGGCGCCATGTCGGAATCGATGCCATCCAGGTGCTGCCGTCGCCACTGTCGAAGCACGTCGAAATCCGCCCGGTACGCATCCAACAACGGCGCGCCTTCTGTCCCGTGCTGATGCGCACGCCCTAAATAAGCAGCCGCATTAACGATAGCTTGCGCCCGCACCGCGTAAATATTGTCGCGATATTGGATAAGATCGGCGCAACGTTGTTCGATTTCGTCGACGATGGTCTTTTCGGCGCTAAAAAAATCCTTTTGCGTTTGTTCCGGCAGGTGCTGGAGTCGCGAATACCACTCGTCATAGGTGGCGCGATGTTGTTCCAGGAAGTCGGCGTTTTGCTGTTGGAGCTTAACGATCCGGCGGGCGCATTCATGAAAAGGTTCGGCGAATTCGACCAATTCGGCTTGGATCGCCTCGGAAAGATCGTTCGGTGCTTTCGACATGATGATGCTCCTATTCGAATAAGCAATGGCTATATCGTAATCCGGTTACGGTATATTGGCTATCCAATCTCGGAGTGCGATCATGAAGGATCTAACCGCATCCAAACGAGTGGCCACTTATCGACGCCGGCAACGAATCGATGGCCTGGACCGCGTCGAAGTCCGTGTCTCGTCGCGTGATCGCGATATCGTTCAGCGCGTGGCCGAGGAATTGCGTCGCCGTCGTCAAGCCGTGAATAGTCCGTCGGTCGCCTTCATTCTCCGCACAATCAACGCACCGCGGCCGACGCCAATCGACGGCGACACGTTGCTGGATTGCCTGTTGTCACGAACCGTCATCGATAAATGGGCGCCCCATCTGGAGGCGTTTTTCACCGAGGTTTCGATCGAGGCCACGCATCATTTGGTAATGAGCGGCTTTTGCACATTCGAGGATCTGCGCCTCGCTCAACATGTTTGGGATTATCGCAAAGGGGAAAAGCATGACTGGATCGAAGAAATGGCCGACCTCGTATTGGTCGGAAATGCTCGCGGCGATCTTACCCATTCTGCAAGATCATCGCACAGGGATTGACTGGTGGTCGTTCGGCGGCGGAACAGCTCTCGCTGTCCAAATAGATCATCGGATCAGCTACGATATCGATATTTTCCTGGATAGCAGCAAGGATCTGAGGGCTTTGACGCCAAACGCGAATCCGCAAGTCAAAGCGCTTCTCAATGGCCTGCTTTATGAATACCACGGAAACTATTTGAAACTTAGCCAGCCAGGTGGAGAAATCGATATTATCGTCGCCCCCCCCGCAAACCGATACCCCTTATAAAAACTGGAATTTCCGTGGAAATGAAATTCAAGTCGAAACCGCGATTGAAATCATGGCTAAAAAAATATTTTATCGACCATCGACTTTTAAGATCCGCGATTTATTCGACCTTGCCGCCGTTATCGATGAGGGGTATGGCGAGGAATTATTGCAAGCCATCGCTGTCTTTAACGACAAGCTCGTCCTCGTTCGCAACCGCATAGCGGTCTTGAAATCAATCTATGCGGAACGAGCGCCCATGGATGTCAACCCAACGGAAAAGGGGTTGAAGTGGCTCGATGTGGATAACGTCATTCCCCTGGTTCACGATTTTCTAGCCGGTTGTTCATTGAATTCCGTTCAAGAATCCAAGCTCGACTTGACCCCGTGAACCGTCATCATAAAATATATCGTATATACAAAATAACTCTTGCAATCCAGCCGTCGCCTCGCTATACTCCTTCTTGTGGTCGCGATTGACCGGACTATCTGGAGAGCATGATTTAAGTTTTCTTCTGTGGACGTGCAAGCTTGGCGCAGGACTCAACCGCCGTAATCCGTTGGGACCACGAGTGACGGGATCGGTATCGGCCCCGTCACTCTGTTTTTCCTTGCCATAAGGCGATATTGTATCGTACATAGAATACGGACATCAAATCACCGACGGCGACACCATGATCATCAAGAGCCACAACCTCGAAGTTTACACGCTGACCGACGCCGCTCATGAAGTCGGCCTGGTGACTATCGATCCGGAAATTGGTTACTTCTCCGCGCTCTCGTCCGCCGGTGACTACACTTATCGCTGGGGGTTGGAAAGCTTCCGTGAAATTGGTTTCAAACGCTTTCTGCTCGGGCTTGGCCGCACCCACTTCTTCCGCAAGACCCTTGGCGAATCGCGCTTTCATTTTGACGGCGAGGAAACCAGGCGCGCCATGCTCAAGGCGGTGCTCTCGTCGTACCGTCAATGGATCGTCGATGCCGAAACGGCTAAAGTCGCCCATCTCGATATCAAGGATCGCCGGTTCTCTTCACGCACTCAGGCTGAAATCGTCATGATGGCCTGGCCGAATATTTTCAACCACGACAACTTCATCAAGGCAACCGAAGATCCGAAGTGTCAACGCTTCTGGATGAGCATCTGGATTCCATTCACCCATAAGCTGGAGGCGGAACTTGATGGGGGCACTGATACCCTTCTCGCTCAACCAGCTTTGGCCTAGAGACATCACCACGTTGATCGTTTATGCCGTTTGCGTCCTGATCGCGTTGACCTGGATCGGCGCCGGCGGCAAAACGAGACGCAAATGGCGGCCGAAATTTTCTCCCATCGCCGGGGACGACCAGCTTCGCGCGGTCAGTCACGCCACCTTTAACGTCAAGCGCCTCATGAATGGCGAGGAATTCAAGATCTACCGCTATTTGCGGTCCTATTTCGCCGGGCGGCGCGGCTACCTGATTTTCTCGCAGGTGAGTCTTGGCGAGATGTTGCGCACCAATGACGAGGAAGCGTTCCGCTCCATCAATTCCAAGCGTTCCGATTTCGTCATAACCGACAAGATGGGTGAGCCGATCGCGGTCGTCGAACATCAAGGTAGCGGTCATTATCAAGGCGACGCCGCCCTACGCGATAAGGTCAAGGCCACGGCGTTAAAGAGCAGTGGCATCGCCTTGATCGAAACCTTTCCCAGCGACGATGAGCTGTCGGTTCATCGTAAATTGAACATGGTTTTCCAATGAAAGGCAGGTGCGCAAATGGCTAAAATCGCGATCATCATCGAAGGCGGCGTTGTCCAAGATATCGTCTCCGACGACCCTAAAAGTTTCGATCAACACGAAATCGTTCTCATCGATTACGATGTGGATGGCTCCGATCCCAATGAGCTTTTCCTGGTGCCGCAAGACGATGGTACGGTTGCGGAAGCTATCGTCAACCACGTCAATATCTCTCAGGCCACTGTTAACCTCGATAATATCGAGCCTGCCGCGGACGTGGAATGTTGCGATGAAATTATGCCGGCCCCGTCGCTTGCGCCATCGTGCTGACGCTTCAACATGTAGACAGAAATTTTACATGTGTGTAAATAAAGTGTAGACCAAGACACCAATTTGCCTCATACTGCGACAACTGGCCAGGAGGTTGAATTGCGTGCCGAATTGCTGCTGAAACGCTTGATGGAAGTGGAGTCCAAGGGGATTATCCTGCTGACCAAGCATGATATTGAAAAGCTCTTCCCCGACGACGAGCCGGCAGCACTCACCTTGGCCATTCACCGCCTGTCGACCGGCGACGCTCCACCCCTCCTCCATGTGGCGCGCGGATTGTACGCTCTGCCGGAAGCGATTCGGCGCAACGGGCTATTCATGGATCACCTGATCGCCATCAAGTTGCGCCCCGGACACCTCAGCTATGTTAGTCTGGAAAGCGCCTTGAGCGAATATGGATTGATCTCGCAGATTCCGGTCGGAGTGTTGACGGTCATGACCACTGGGCGCCGCGGATGGGCGCGAACGGCTTTCGGCGATATTGAGTTCGTCCATACCGAACGATCTTACGGCGACATCCTGGATTCAACCTTCAAGGGGGAGCAGATGCCGCTGCGGTACGCCACCGCGAAAACCGCCCTGCGCGATCTGCGTAAGGTCGGACGCAATCTCGATATGCTCGATCATGAAGCAATCGATCGCTTGAGCGGTGAACTCGATCTAAGCAAACAGGAGCATGAAAAATGGCAGCCGCCGTTGAAAACTTCGCCGATCTGATCAAGGTCATTCTTCGCGATCCCGATCTCATCGGCATGCGTCCGGTGATCGAAAAGGAATTGCTGCATTACGAGATTTTCGAAGCCCTCGATAAGGCTGGACTGTTGAGGGGCCTGGTCTTTCAAGGCGGAACCGCGCTGCGCCTGATCTATAAATCGAATCGCTTCAGCGAGGATCTCGATTTTACCTGCGGCAAGGATTTCAAGCCGATCACACAAGACGTCGGCGCGGTCATCCAACATCATATCGGCAAGAAATTCGGCTTGGAAATCTCAACCAAGCAAAATGACGCCGATTACGAGATCGAGGGGACGCAGATCGACAAATACCTCATCTCCATCCAGACGGCGGATGCGCGCCTGCGCATGCCTAAGCAGCGAATCAAGATCGAGCTGCGCAATATCCCGGCGCATACTTCGGAGATTCATCCACTCCAATCGAATTATCTGGCGCTGGCCGGCCGCAATGTCGTCGCCGTCAAAACGGAAAGTCTCGACGAGATTCTGGCGGATAAGCTGATCGCCTTCCCGATGTCGGTCCGCTCGACCATGGATGAGGATCGCGGTATTACCGTTCCCGATCTCAGTCGAGTACGGTATCGGGATGTCTGGGATATCGCCTACCTGCTGCAATGCGGCGCCAAACTCAATCCCGAGCACCTCCGTTTGAAAATCGGCGATTACGCATTGAGCGACCGCTACCTCAAGCATAATGAGTTGGCCGCCACCATGACTGAATTCGTCATCGCCAGCGATGCGTTCAAAGCTCAAATGAAGCGCTTCATCACCCCGACCGTGGCGCGCCAGACTCTTGATACCGAAGGCTTCGAAGAGTATCTGACCGGCGTCGTGACCGGCGCGCTGAAGACCGCCCGTGAAGCGACCGTGGTCAAAAGCAACGCGCCGGCGTTCAGGATGTGAAAACGAGCACTGAGCTATTGCGCCGCCAAATGCTCGCGCTCGCTCATCTTCCTGACGATGAAGAACCGAAGACCGCGGTATAGATCGCGCACCAAGGCGTAGACGCCGAACATCAATAAAGTGAGGACGACCCCGCCCATGACACCGCTGACCAGTGCGTCTTCGGCGGGATTAGCGATGCCGATAAGCTGGTCGCAAATGGATGATTCGCTCGCCCAAGCCGTCGGCGACTTAAACGGAGCGGATTCGGTGGGTTTCCAATTGCGGCAGGCGGTCGTCAATGCGTTCAGACCATCGGTCACGTCTTGCGGCGCGGGGCCGCGGATTAAAAGAGGCGGCAAGGTCGGTGGCACGATCTGATCAAGGTGGGGCGTGGCGTCATCGGTCATATTCTAAATCCTTTCGTGGTTAAAACTTCATGCCTAGGTCCAGGCATTGCTTCTTCCCTGGGCAAATTCTGATCGAACTCAGCGATGCCGGCACGTTCATCGAAGAACGTCCGCCAATCGGCTTCGCTCCAATCTTCACGACCGCTCGCCGCGATTTGTTTCGATTTTTTCATGGCGAAAGGAGCGTAAGCCATACCGTTAAAACTCCATGCTCATCACATCGATCGAGGCGGTCTTCTTCAATTCCAATTGGGGACTAACGGAAAGACGCGCATCCTCAACCATCATCTGCACCGATTTCGTCCCGCGGAATTCATTGACTTTAAGAACTCCCATGACATCGATCTTGTTGCCGACATTGAATCTCAGCGCCTCGCCCAACGGATCGCCGACGGCATTGAACAGCATGCAGGTCAACTCGGTCTTGCCGTCGACAACGGTCATGCGAAAGTGCTTTTCCTTCAAAACGGAAATGGCCTCAAGCTTGCCCGAGACCGTGATTCGCGGCCCCGGATTACCTTGTCCATAGGGTTCGAGCGCCTTCAAGTCATCGGTTAGGCATAAAGTGCAATGGCTCATCGGCAAAGCGATATCGACACGAGCCTGGCGCGGACCGAGATCCTGAGCGCAGTCGCAAGCGAAAGACCGAAATTCATCGATCTTATCAATGCTGAACGCGGCTCCCGCGGCCATGGCGTGCCCACCTCCATGAAGGGCGATACCTTGATTGCGAGCGGCCATGATCATTTCACCCATGTGATAACCACTGACCGACCGACCGGACCCCTTGTCCACGGTGTCGTCCTCATCTTCGGCATCCAATCTGAATCCGTTGCTCAACACGAATACCGGCCGGTCGTAACGCTCCTTGATGCGCCCGGCGACGATGCCGATGATGCCCGGATGCCAGGGGCCGTCGACCACGATGACCGGATCGTCGTCGTAATTGTGAATTTCGATTTTTTCCATGGCTTGCTCGATCGCCTCATCGCACATCTGGCGACGTTCTTCGTTCAAGGTGTCGAGCGTCTCGGCCAACTCGGCGACAACCTTGGGGTCATTGGAAGACAAGAGTCTCGCCCCGGCGCTGGTATTGCCGATCCGGCCACCGGCATTGATGCGTGGACCGAACACAAAGCCAAAATGATAGGCGCTGATCTCCTGGTTGCCGACGCTAGCCAATTCACTCAACGCCACCAGCCCCGGGTTTCCTCCCCAGGCTCGTCCGGGACCGGAAAATTCGCGCATAACCTTCATGCCGTATTGAACGAAAGCGCGGTTGATGCCGGTCAACGGCACCACATCGGCCACCGTGGCCAAGGCCACCAAGTCAAGCAGCATACCGATCTTGGGTGGCGTCTGACCACGGAGTTTCAAGGCGTCATTGGTGGAATTGCAAACCAGCCAAGCCAGGCCGCCGGCGCAGACGATGCCGAAGTCGCGACGGGAAGAGTCCTCCTCGATCATGGTGTTGGGGTCGACCACCAGATTGGCGTCCGGCAATCCGGCGGGATCGGCCATGTGATGATCGATCACCAGGACATCCATGCCCAATTCGCGGGCGACCTTGACCGGTTCGATGGAAACGATCCCGCAATCGACGCTGATCAATAATTCGGCGCCCCGCTCTTTCAGAAAATGCATGGCCGGAACATTCAGCCCGTATCCCTCGGTCATGCGATCGGGCACGTAGAGAATCGGCGACATCCCGCAATTTTCCAGATAACGCAGCATGATGGCGGCGCTCGACGCGCCGTCGACATCGTAATCCCCATAAACGGCGATCTTTTTCTTATCGAGAATGGCCTGGGCTAGCAATTCGCCGGCGGCCGGTAAATTATTGATGCGCGCCTTGGCCTCGCCGACCAACGCAACCAGATCCGGAGCCAGAAAACGACGATCGTAACCGCGGCGCTCCAGAATGCCGTCAACCGGATGTTTGGACGAGGAACCGGGCTCGGGAAGATCCCAAAGCTTACCCTTGAATGACGGTTCCGGCTGACGTTTATCCATGATTCACCGCCTGATTTTCGTGGTTGACGGGAATAAGCACCAAATCGAAGCCTTCATGCTCGATCATCTTGGTGACGAGTTGGCGCTTGACGCGCTCATCCATGACCTTGACGACGGCGGGCGCGCAAAAAGCTTGAATCGCCACATGATACAGCGTCTGACGGGCGCGCATCTTCTGCGTTTCCATCAAATCGAATCCGCCCGGTTTTTCTTGATCGAAATCCGAAGCCGAGGCCACCACGCGTCCACTCTCTTCCTTCAGCACCGCGATGACTCCGGCCAGATTGTGTACTGCTTCATCGAAATAATGTTCGGCAAGTGATGCGTTCATGATTTCCTCGTTGTTCACATTCCGTATCATACACAGAATACGGTGCGGGTGACGGACAAAATATGCGGATTAAAATCCGAGACTGGACACGGAATCCAGCGAAGGGACTAATTTCGGTTTGGGTTGCGGCATGACCACCTTGAGCACCGGGCCGACACGAAGATGCTGCTTCAATTGATCGGCCAAAGTGTCGGGGCACACCATCATGTCGCCGATAGTGGTCGCTTGCACCGATTCAAAACCGATGGCTTCGTACCATTCCTTCAAAGAAAAACCCTGCGCTTGCTCCTCGCCCAGATCGGCGACCAGCACGATGCCGTCAATACCGATGGTCAGGGCGCGCTTCATGAAGTGACCGATCAGCCGCGTTCCCAATCCCTTGCCGCGCGAATTCGGTTCGACGTGCAACGATTCCAGGATGGCGATCGATTTACCATTGAAAAATTCCAAGACCCCATCGGAATTGTCGATAAAGGAATCGAGATAGCTGAGCGCGTAATCACGCACGTCGGAGCCGGTTGGCGTATTGCCGTTCCGATTGGCCGGCAGTCGACGCAATTGCAGAACGCAGCCGCTGTAGGAGCCATAATCCGCATTGGCATCTAATTGATGGATTCGGGATCTGATGTCGGGCATTTGACCATACTTTCCTTAGGCGATCACTGGAGGAAAGTATGGTCAAAACCGTGATAAGCGTCAATACTCAAAATTTGTATTGATGATATAATATGGTATTTTCATAGTTTCGTTATCGTCCCAGTGATCACATTGACGATCGTCGCGCCACTGCCAAACTCATTACGCATCTCGGCGATGTCCTCGGTGCTTGGACCGGCGTAATCGCGACGATAACTGGTAAGAAATTGTTCGGTCTCGACTTGCTGCGTGATCAGCGAGGCCAAAAATTCAAACGGTTTGCCAACATGATCCCAGAGACGCAAAATATCCTCGGGCGGTACGCGCCCATTGGATTTCCAGCGCACGATGCCGTCATCGACGCGCGCGTCGGTTTCGAATTCGCCGAGCAATCGAGTGACCTCGCGTTCTTCGAAGGTATTACGCGGATTTTCATATTGGCGAATATAATCAGTCATTATTCGTCGCCTCAATGATAGGTGTTGGCCGCCAGCAAAGAAGACAGATCGTCATTATCGTCGTGCATGACCAGTTCCGTGGCGGCTTCACTGGCCCATTCGACGATTTCATCCATGCCGTACATGGCGAGCATCGTCGGTAAGTTGATCGGACCGATAACCTCGCCGTCGTAAACCAGGGCGATATGAAGATCTCCATCGCCGCTGCCAAGCGAAATATGAATGGCGTCGGCACGATCCTGGTTATAGCCGGAGAAAGCGGCACCGATGCCCAAGCCCACGACAAGATGACTCACGGCCATCGCCCCCAGACCTTCGCTCCAGTCAAAGGGACCATCGAGAAACGCTCCGGTTCGGTCGACAACGGAATCAAGCTGGGCTTGAAAACGATCGTCGGCTTCATCATCGAAAGATTCCCTTTCGTGAATTTCCTTCATGGACCCAAAAACATCGCCTTCGCAGGTGTCGAAATGAGGAAGCAGCCTGACGCCGACCAGCAGGCGCGTAACCACGCGCGCCACTTCGGGTGAAGTTGACGTTTCTTGTCGACCTGGATTGAAGACAGCCCTGACCTCTTCGGTAAAAAGCCCACCGCTGCCGTCGGTCTCATGGGCGCCGCGGCTCGATACTTCTTCAATGGCGGCGTTGACCAGACAACGAATACGATCGGGGCCGACGTCGCACGCGGCAATCGGTTCGATCAAAATCGGGCACAGCATGATCTCCGCGTTCTCGTGAGCGTAACCGCTGTCATGAAAAATTCCTGCCAGTTCGCCGAGTTCCGGAGTCGAAACCAGGGTTTGGAGTTCCGCTTCGATACCATGGACGACCATGGTGAATAGGGAAAAATGCGTGATGAATTGACCACCCTTTTTGCGCCGACAGGTCAGGAAAACGTTTCCCGCCGCCATGAACATGTCGGAAAGAAATTCCAAACGCCTGTCTTCGGGAACAAGTTCCATCGTCCGGCCGAAGATGTCGTCGAATCGCGGATGACTCATGATTTCATCGAAAAGCTCGCCGAAATCCTCATCCGCGTACCAGCGCCGGAATAACCGTTGCGATAAAGACAGGGGTGTCTGTTGTTTCAGCCTCGCGTTATCCATGATCGGCGCCTTTCGTGAAATAATGCGTATTTTATATATGATACATATGATGTGTCAAGCTATTAAGGTTCCCGAAGGCAAGCCTTTCCAATATGGCAACCAGAACACCCACAACCTCAACTTGGTTGTTGGTGAGATAGGGGCTGGGATGAGTGCGACGATGGTCAACTTGCAAGCCACAGTCGCTCCGGCTTCGAAAAGCTAGAAGGGGAGGCACTCATGACTGATCGTGTTAAAGCAAATCGCCTGATCTTGAAGGCTCTTGATGCCGAAGATACGGCTCGGCTTTCCATGCTTGAGGCGTGGGAGCGTGGAGATTCCGAAATGGGCGATGAGTTTCGGTCCTGTCTGGAAACTGCGGCGGCCCATGCGAACGCATTGCAGACTGGCCTCTGCACTAAATTCAGTTTTATCTGAATGGAGGGCCATGGGCATGGGTGAGGTTATTACCATACGTTCCACCCGACGGGTAAAGGTCCATCAGGATGAAGCCTTCGATAAATCGAGATCGCGGGCCACTTATAGGTTTATCGCTAGCCTCCTCTGCATGATGACAATCGCTATGACTGGCTTGACTGGTATCGCCTGGATTCCGCTGGATTCCGCATCAGGAACTCGTGCCATGGTTTTTAGGCGCTTTCGGGGCCGCTCTGGTGACACTTACCATTGTAGAGATGGAGAATAACATGCCCACTATCCACACGGATGTATTGGAAACATGCCAGCGGACCATCATTCGATCTTTCCGACATCATTGGCATGGACGCCCCAGATGATCGCGGGCATTGCCTCGCCACAACCCTGGCAAAGGATTACCAAGCGGGGACGCAGCACCTGGACACGACCGAGCGCGAATATCTGCTTGCGGCGTTCGTGAAATACATGACGGGCAATCCAACGGCATATTGGCCCTGTAACGGGTGGCCGTGTACACCGGAGGCTGATCGCTATCGCGCTGAGTTTCCTGATCTTCTTGCCAAGGCCGCCGTGGAAAAGGGGTATGAATTTGCCGACGTCGTTACGACGTAACTATTGCCTTGACACGGTTACGCCGTAACCGTAGAATGGTCACATGAATACGATTTAAGATGGAGCAGACGATGGATACCATCACATGGGTCAAAGAACGGAAAGGGCATTACACTTGCGATGGGTGGAGTGTCACTCACGAGTCCGATCCAGATACCATCAATGCCCTCACATACGTCATCCGCCATCAGGGCAAAGAACAGGGCAGAGCACAGACGCTCAGGCATGCCCTGGTTAAAGCTGGGTTGATGCTTGGCAATGCCGATCAAGCGCGTCTCGCCGCCAAGGCGCCGATTATGACCCGGCAGGAATTTGAGACCAATGTCACCGATCATCTGGCGCGGAAACTTGGTTAAGTCCGGCGCCGAGAAGGTCCGCGACACCGAAGCCAGAAAACGGGCAAAGGGACTCAGAGAGATCAGGGTGTGGGTGCCCGATCGAGATCGATTTGGCCCTGAAGATGAAAACGAAGTTCGTGAACTGGCTGCGCGGAAGTGTGCCGAACGGACCAAGGTTGCCAAGGTGCAATAGGAGTGACTTGAAAATGAAGGTATCGGAAATCACAATTGGACGGACATATTCCAAGGATACGAAATTGCCGTTTAAGACAGCAAGCCGAACCGTTATTGAAATTGTTGACGGCCCCGCCTCAGACGTTGGCAAACTGGTGATTTACGAATCCGATGCGATTATTGGCCAGAAATGTATTTTGCTCTCATCTTTCGCCGCTTGGGCGCGGCGTGTTCTCTAAGGGAGTAACCAAACATGAGTGGCGGCCATTTTGATTATCAGCAATACCGTCTTCGAGATATTGCAAGCGAGATCAGCAAATTACTCAATCGCAACGATCTCGATCTGCGATCCGAGACAAGGACTCGCTTCGAAGAAGCCATTCGAGCTCTGCATGTTGCTGAAGCCTATGTTCAGCACATCGATTGGTTCGTCAGTGGCGATGATGGTGAAGATACTTTTCACGAACGACTCAAAAAGGATCTCGGAGCCCAGTTGGAATGTGGTGTAGATGACTTCAGCCAGAATGTATGGCAAACAACTTATGGGATGGCTTAAAGATGTTACCAAGTGGAAGTGTGTCAGAGGCTGGAATTGGACTTGGTTCATGTATCGCCGTGACGATTTCATGGAGCATTAATCACTCAATTCCCTGGGCGATCCTTCACGGGATCTTCGGATGGCTATACGTCATTTATTTTGCGATTGAACATTGAGGTAGTGGGTTGTGAGAACGCAAAAGAAAGAGGATCAATCTCTATCACACATTGACCGGAACGGTAATTTGTCGTGCTGGCCTGGGCTTGATCCATCTTCTGAATTTTCACAACTGCGCCACCGCGGATTAATCGAGCCCACGGGTGCGGGTCGCTGGAAATTAACTCAGGTCGGGCGCGAAACCCTGACGCGAATGCAGTAGGAGTTCCTATTATGATGACATTGAAGGATTTTCTGGAGGAAGCGACACTTTACGGTAATGGCAGCCATCTAGCTTTCCTCATGGCAAGAGATGGCGATACCGCTCCTAAAAACATGCTCATACCTGCGCATTGTCGCGCAAATATTCACAACGCCCGCCGAACAGTGTTGCGGACGATTCGCGTGACGGAATTCCGCCGTCATGAACCCGTGCCGGTTGCGTCAACTCCGCAAGGAAGTTGGCGTCGTCCAGCAGCGATCGCTCGTCGGCCGGAGTCAATGCTCTCGCCGACGAGGCCCCGGACGTCTGGCGACGCCGGGTCGGATACAACCCTGCGGCCGATCGTTGCCTTTCGCGACAGTCAACGCGAAATCGATGCCGCGACCTTCGATGCGGTCATCGGAGAAGCCCGAGCCTTGGCTGATGACCGGCATGTTGTCACGGCGGTTCCTAGTGGGCTCGTCCCCAAAAATGTCCATTCAGCCGTCGTCCGCTGGGGGAATGTGATCGCTGGCATCGACCATGGCGGTTTCACTGTCCTTCAAAACCGTCGCCTTCTCACAGTACGCCAAGCATTTCCATCACCAGCGGATGGCGGACGACGTCTTTCTCATCGAGCCTGATCACCTCGATACCAGGCGTCGCCTCAAGGCGTTTGGCGATATCAGCCAAGCCCGAGATGCCGGGCAGCAGATCGGTTTGATCGGGATCGCCGGTCAACACCATGGTAGAATGCCAGCCCAGCCGCGTCAACAGCATCTTAAGCTGGCCGTAGGTGCAATTCTGCGCCTCATCGATGACAATGAAGGCGTTGTTCAAGGTTCGGCCGCGCATATAGGCGATCGGCGCAATTTCAATGGTGCCGTTCGACATCAGGGTCTTGAGGCGCTTGGCGCCCATGCGTTCCACCAGGGCGTCGAACAACGGCTGGAGGTAGGGCGCCATCTTTTCCTGGAGGGCGCCGGGCAAGAATCCCAACGATTCACCGGCTTCGATGGCGGGGCGCGACAGAACGATGCGTTCGACGTCGTTGTTGTCGAGCGCTTCGACCGCCTTGGCGATGGAGAGATAGGTTTTGCCGGTGCCGGCCGGACCGACGGCGATGGTCACCGCCTGCGCGTCGATCGAAGCGAGAAGTTGTCGTTGATGGTCGTTTTTGGGGGAAATGTTCTTCACATACGGAAGATTGATGACTTGACTGTTTACGCGGGCTTGAGGCTGGTCGTTCGATGCATAGCGGGTGTTGCGTCTGCTCATAATCGATGCTCCTTGGGTTCGTTGTTAAAATCCCATGTTCATACCCGGTGTGGTGTTGGTCCTCTGTGTAGCATGCTTCATATTGTAGGTCTGGTCCAGCGCCTTGCGGTCCGGCATCAGCATATAATTGGCAAGGCCGAGCACGATCGTATCCACGGCGGCCATTCGTTTTTCTTGCGGCAACGGATTGCTGCGCTGATCTTCGCAACCCTGGAATGTCGCCTGCACCAGGGATTGGACGAACTCGCTTTTGGAGGCCGGCATTTCGATGGCTTCGCCGGTTTCGTTCTCGATGAAGGTGAAGCAGGAGGTTCGCTTATGTTGCAGCAGGGAATATTGTTTGCCGCGTAAGATGGTGAAATCGTTCAAATTAATCATCGACGCACCCTTGGGAAAAAACTCGGAAAAAACCTCATGGAAATGACGGTAGCGCACTTGCGTTGGATTGTAAATACTGTATTATATGTTTAATACAAATATTTTGGAATGGATTTGTTATGACTTTAGTCAAGCGCTTACCGAAAAACGTCCTGGGTCGCGATTTCGTGATCGGCGATATTCACGGCCGCTTCCAGCTTGTCGACCAAGCCTTGCTGGCCGTCGATTTCGATCGCGAACGGGACCGATTGTTCTCGGTCGGCGATTTGGTCGACCGCGGCCCCGAACCTCTGCGCGCCCTGGAATTCTTGGCGCAACCATGGTTCCATGCCGTGCGCGGCAATCACGAGGACATGTTCCTGCATTTGTACCGACGTGGAACGCCGCCTGAAATGACGGTGGTAAGAGGGGTCATGGATAACGGCATGTCCTAGTGGTTGAACGTGGAGCCTGATTCGCGCCTGGACTGCATCGAAGCCTTCCGCCGCTTGCCGATCGCCATGGAAATCGAGACGAAAAACGGACTGAACGGCATCGTGCATGCGGAAGCGCCTTACGGCTTGACCTGGTCGACCCTGATGAATCATTTGAGTCGTGGCGATTCCAGGCTGACCGAACAGGTTTTGTGGGGACGAAGCCGCGCTTATGGCGATGAAGACGGCGTCGAGGGCGTCTCCCGTGTTTTTGTCGGACATACGCCGATGCAAGGTCCGAAGTATTTTGGCAATGTTTGCTATATCGATACCGGCGCGGTTTTCGGTTGGCGCGAGCAAGATCCGCGGGGCGGTCGTTTGACGCTCGTCGACATGGCGTGCCCACCGGAGCTGGTGGCGGCGCCGACGAAAGAGCAGGTGGGGTTCATCGATGTCAGGCTGGCGCCAATGACACGGAAGTGCGATTTAGCGATGGGGATGTGATTCTCGCTATCGGTTATACCAAACCAGCGGCTTCGATGTCGTTTGCCCATGTTTTGTTCTCACTACCCTTCAAATCAGGGTATACCAAACCCCTAGCGACGGTGACTACCGGCTTAGGCTTGGTTCTCACTACCCTTCAAATCAGGGTATACCAAACCTCAGCATTGATCCGGCTGCCCGTGACATGTTCTCACTACCCTTCAAATCAGGGTATACCAAACCAGCAACGATGTCCAAATGACGCAACAGGTTCTCACTACCCTTCAAATCAGGGTATACCAAACCAGGTTGCTCACAACTCATTGATCCTCAACATGAAATCATCGATATTTCCCGAAAAATATCGATGATTTCCCTCTTTTCACCTATCAAACAGCGCATTTTATACGATCGGTTCGATCGCATGAACCTGGTTGAGCTTCTGCCAGTAAGGAACGCGCACGGTGGCCATGACTTCGGCGTAATCAATGCCGGGGCAACGATCGAAGCCCAACGGCATGGTGCGCAGCTTCCACTTTTCCAGAGCGGCGGCATCCTCCTCGATGGTGTAATCCGCCACCAGGCCGAAACCGTTTCGCACCATCTTGCCGATCCCGGTGACCCGGTCCAGGCTGGCGCGTAGGGCCGTCGCGTCGCCGATACACCAGCATTCGACTTTTTCCATCCAGCGATACAGCAGATCGAAACGGTATGCCTTATAAGGGCCGGTGCTGATATTGACCTGATTCATGCGCGTGCCGATCAGGCCGCTGTCTTGCGCCTCCATGAAGCCCCAGGGTTCATATTTGCGGATCATGTTCATGGTCATGACGTCGCTAGCCGGCGTGAACAACAAACGCGAGGCTTGCCAGACCCATTGACCGTCGGGGCCGTGAGCGATTCCCAGCATCTCGCCGAGATCGTCCCCGCACGACCAGAAATCCTCCACTCCGTGCGTCTCGGCGTTGCTTGCTTCCGACCAGGCTAGCAAGGCGTCGAGATGCAGCGCGTGTTCGTTGGCGAGCACCACCGGCGAGCCGAGGGTGAAAGTGATCTTCAGCGGTTGAAAATCACTTTCAAGACCGGTGGCGGCGCTCATGCCGCCACCTCGTCATCCTCGAACGTCTCATCCTCGACGTCCCTCTTACCCTTCTTGCCTTTCTTATCCTTACGACTTTCCTTGGCTTCGGGGTGGAACAACTTATCCAATTCAACGGCGGTCAAGGCCGTCAATTCCATTTCCGCCGCTTCGATCGCGTCGTTCAGCAGTTTGCCGTCGAAACGCATATGGTTGTTCTCCGTTGAAATCCCATGCTCGGTATAGTAGCCGTTTTCATCCTTGGTGAACAGCAACAGATCTTCCAGGGCGAAAGCGCCGAATCCGTTCCGGCCCCAACCACCGATCTGTTCCTCCTTGAGATATTTCGCCAAGGACAGCAGGAACAATCCCAATTGAGCCTGGTTGACATCGAGTTCGAAAGTCACCGGGAAGACGGTGTTGGGCGGCACATATTCCAGCGAGGAGAAGGTTCGAGTGGTCATGCGATTCTGTTCCTTGATTTCCTTGCCGTTCTCGTCCTTGAGGACTTCGCGATCGGTTTGATTCTCCCGCTCGACCCCCTCAAGAATTTCCAATTGACGCGCCATGATGGCATTGTCGAAATCATTGATGCTTTCGCGCTGCCGCTCGATATCCGTCAAGCGCACCAGATCGTCAACACGGTTGAAAATGATCACCCGCGTCAGTTTATTGGCGGCGTCGACCATATAGGTGTATTTGTCGCCGCGCCCCTTGCCGGATTCGGCCGGAATATGCCGGAGCAACGGATGGCAATGAGCGAGATCAGTGCGACTGTACATAACGTCGGTCACCTGGTCGATATAGGGCACGGCATTGCGAACATGCACGCGACGCGGCATCAATTGCGGACCGCCGCCGAACAGGCCGAGATAAACATGATCGCGAGCGTCGCGGAATTGCTTGAAGGTCACGCCCTTGGTATCGGGGTGACCGTTCACGGCGCCGCACATCAGAGCTGAATAGGTGCCGATGGCGATCTGCTCCTTCTTGGCGAGCAGGGTGTCGATGACCAGCTTGGCGGCCATGCGGCGCAAACCGCCGGCGATGCTGTTGGCGGGAATGACGGGGACGTCCCGCGATCCCGTTTTCAATTCGCCCGGCTCGTTATCGTTCTTCCGAACCAAGTGTTCATCGAGGAACGTCATTTTCTGGACGGCGGTGCAAGTGGTGAAACTGGAGTTGAGGGGCTTCGACGGCGTTGTGAAACCGGTGTCGAGATTGACGAACATCTTTCCGGGCGCGGCGATATGCAGCGGCGAAAGAGTGCGCAGGAAGCCGTGAATGACATACTTACCCATGATAAACTCTCCTTTGAGATAAAATTAAGCGTTGGCCTGAGCGTCGGTGCGCAGCAAGAAAGTCAAGGCCCACAATTCACCGAGGCCAAGTGTTTTCAGCAGTTGATAATCTTCCCTGGATTGAGGCTGATCTTCCGTCAGCAGTTCATCAATGGCGTGATGAAAAGCCCAGGGGCGGGGCGCCTCCAATTTCTTGAAGTTCGGATCGAACCCGGCGTTATTGAAGGGGTGCGGCAGATAGCTCAATTTGGAACCGCGGAAATAGGGATCGCGCTTACCGGTTCTCCTATTCATGGGGCCGCGCAGTTCGGCGTCGACGCGCAAACCGAGTCGCAGGGCCGCTTGGCGAGCTTTCAGCAACAGGGGTCTGCGAACGCGCAGATCGACATCGCCCACGCGGATCATGAACATTTCGCGCGACAAATTGACTGGAGCGCGCCAGGCCATGTGCTGGTTCTTGGACGCCCGTTGCAGGGCGACGAAGGGCGGGGTCGGCGGATCGAGGAGTCCCGCCGCGATCTCGACGGATTTGGCGAACGGAATGACGCCATCGACCAGACTGAACATGCCGTACCCGGTATGGTGCAGGCCGTATGCTTCCGTGACCTTGACGCACCACCCGCAAATATGACTGGAATCGCGGTCCGCCAAGGAGATGCGGTCATTGAAGTTGCCGCTGGTCAGGAAGGGCGCGTACAGATCGCCGTCATGGATTTCGGTGCCGCAATAGGCGCAGCGAAGATGGTCTCCGTCGTTCTTGGCATTGAAACGAATGCCGTCGGGGACCAGACCGCTGGCGCGGCAAACCACTTCCGAGGATTTCATAATCGGCATGATCTTCAAGCCTCCGGTTCGTTGCGGTGAAGGGGGTATGCGCGGCCGTAGCCATAGGAGCGCAACATGCCCATATGCCAAGGACCGCTTAACGCGGCGTTCATCGCGAACGCCACGTTATCCATGGCGAGGACGGACACGTTGCGATCGGGATGAAATTTAAGAAAGAAGGGATTGCCTTCGAAGAGGGTGATGTCCAACCGCGATTCATCGGGAACATCCAATTGCATCAGGTGGTGTCCTTGCGAGATCAGGCCGCTCATCACCGCCCGGGCGAATAGAGGGCGGCAATATTCGAAGGTTTCCCGTTTATCCTTGGAGATCGATTTGCAGTGACGCTGCACCACCACTCTCGCCAGGCGATAAAAACGCGGTTCCTGCGTCAATCTGAGGCCGACCTCGCCCTGGCTCAGGCGGATCTCCGTGGTGCAAATCTTACCGGCGGCCTGGAATAGACGGCCGATATTGTCATTGATCAGACGCTCGCCCTTTACGCCATAGCCGGTCAACCGGATATACCCCTTGCCGCCGCCCCAGGTCACCGCCGGAGCGACGCCATACCCTTCCGGAGTCTGGCCTTGCAACAAGGTTGAATCGGTATTGCGCGCGAAAAGTTCCGGGTCGATTTCCATGTCGTCGCATGCTTTCGCCATGAATCGGCGGGCGACATCGCCATGGAAGCGCTCCTCTTTCTTGCTGGTAAGATGAAGCAGGGCTTCGGTATAACGCGCCTGTCGATTTTTCGTCGATACGATCTGGTTCATAACGCCTCACGTTGTTGAGGTTTCGAATTGAATATACGATACGTAAAACATGATTGAATCACCCTGTCAATACAAAAATATCTTTATGGCTCGGTATGAATTTCGAGCTCATCGCCGATAGAGATAATTTAAAAATCTTGTCTTTTGAGTTTTGTATGATATATAGAGTTCAATTCGGTCTTTGACGGGGATTGCAAAATGAAGAATATGACGGTGCCCTTTCCGGTCTTTGGCGGCGATGAAGTCCCCATGGGATTCAATCGCAGCTCCTGGTTTAGACACTTGACTTCGGTTGCCTTGGCGAACGAATGCGAACCGTCCCCCTTCAACATCGAACAGTGTCGCTTGGGTAGCATGATGTTCAGTTCGGCTCTTCACGCCAAGATCGAGCAAGTCGCCGCCGCGCGCGGCCTGACCTTCCAGCAAGCCTTCGCCGGCTTGGCCGTTGCCGGATTCCCACTCGTGGCGCGCGATCAGACAACCAAGCAAGCCACCAATCAAAATGTCGCCAAGACCGTCTCGATGCCCTTACGCGATGCGCGCGAGGGACAGGCTCGACTGTTCAAGGAAATCATGACCGGATTGCGTCAGAACATGGATGTGATGGCGGAAGCTTCCACCGGCATCGGAAAATCGAGAGTAATCACCGCGGTCGCCATCCAATCGGCGCTCGACGGCAAGAACCCCATTATCATCGCCGTCCCGACCCTCGCCAATCTGGCGCATGCCTGGACCGAATTCAAGATCACGCGCAACGCCTATGTCGATGCGCGAGCGCATACGATCACCGCCACCATTCTGCCGGGCGCCAGTGAGTTCGTCGACGATCTCAAGCTGCGCGATTATCTGGAAAGTGACGACGGCGTTGAATTGAAGAAGCGCCTGCCGGACGCCACCCTGGCCGAACTCAATCGCTGGATCGAGTTGGACGCCAAGCTTTCCACAGACACTTATAATAAGCCGCTGGTCGAGGCGATGACGGATAATGGGTATGAACCCGATACGCTCCGCTGGCTCATGGACGACTTGAAACGGATTGTCGCGGATACCGATTTCCCGTTCGAGCTGTTCCGCCTTCGCGACAGACTCGGTCTTTGCGACGATATGGGGGTACCGGTGGGTTCCGCGCGCAAGGCCCTCGCTCATGTTCGTCATGTTGCCGCTAGCAGCGGGTTCGACGACGACGAGACCTTGGAGCGGCTTAGCCGACCACAGATCATTTTGTGTACGCATGCCATGGTGGCGACCATTACCTGCCGGCATGCCAAAACTCGCGTCGCGGATCAAGCGTCAAACACGGACCATGACCAGGACGCCCAGGATGACGTCGATTTAGCCAGGAGCATCGGCGGAGCGGATTTGACCAAGGAGGACGACTTATTGATCGGTCGTCGCGGTGACACCGTACCATGGCGGACCATCAACTGCGTTCCGCGGGTGTTGTTGATCGACGAAGCACACCAATTCGAAAATGCCGTTGCCAATGTTCGTTCGGAATCCCTGTCCCTCTCCATGATGAGATTGGAAATGGATCGGTATGTTGGTCAAATGACCAAGGGTGGCCGGCATATCAGGGGCACCATTACCCTGGTCGACGAGGTGATCAAGCAATTGCGTTCGGTGGCCGCCACGTTGGGCGAGGAACGCGAGGTGCAATTGGCCGTCAGCGCCCATCGCGAGCGGATCATTGATTGCGTGCGGCTGCTTCATGAACGCGTGCAGCATAAATCCCTTGACGATCTGGCGAATATCAAGAAATGGCGGACCTGCCTCTCGATAATCCTGGAAAACGATAGGCGTCAATCAAAATACATCTCGGCCT
>Ga0316224_1000709_pt1 | contig 43232 bp, 45 predicted proteins | sample TBH18013metaG_FD_206254 | JGI IMG/M metagenome (GOLD analysis project Ga0316224, IMG submission 206254) | Freshwater microbial communities from Trout Bog Lake, Wisconsin, USA - TBH18013 | ecosystem: Environmental > Aquatic > Freshwater > Lake > Hypolimnion/Profundal zone | place: USA: Wisconsin... | reverse complement strand
AAAGGAGAAAAATATGGATCCATCGTGACCGATGACATTACAATTTAACCGCGTAACACCATTTTAGACGCATCGGTCACGATCACCAGAATCGTCGGTCACGTTCACCAGAATACGCATTCTTTAATCTTCACGCGCAGTGCGTCGAAGAACACCACCGGATACATCGGTTCCAATGGCCTGGTTTGCCATGACTTGACCTCGTCCATGACCGCATCGGTAACGCTGCTGATGAACTCTTCGCTTACTTCAACTCCATACATTTCCAACAAATAGCCTTGCACCTCCCGCATGGTCATGCCGCGGGCATACATGGCGATGATCTTCTCATCAAAGCCAGTGAAGCGTCTTTCGTGTTTGGGGATCAGAACAGGGTTGAAGTTACCCTGACGATCACCTGGAATGTCGATGGACAGTGGACCATCGTCGGTCAGAATGGTTTTGCTGCTTTTGCCGTTGCGATGGTTGGTGGCATCAGCTGGCTTGGGTTCGCCTTGCGCGTAGCCTAAGTGATGGCTCATTTCTGCGCCCAGCGCTCGTTCAATGATCGCCTTTTTGAACTTACGGGTCGCAGCCTCTACCGCTTCGGCTGTCATTGGCCCAGTGACGAACTGTTCCAAAAGTTCATTCGGAATGTCTGGCAGATTAGGCTCTGCCAATGCCTTGTTTTGCTTGAAAGACATATTTCGCTCCTTTCAACTACTCGGATAATATGCCTCAAACACAAAATTTATGACAGGCTCACCCGGTCTGAAGTGCGGAATTGTTAGATCAAATTCAGTTGTTCAATGTGGTGATTTTATCGTGCCACGCCTCCTTAGGCTTCTTCCGGTTTGAATCAATCAAGGCTTCGACACCGCCGATTCTCTTGCAGATTGATAGCGGTAAAACGTGTCCCTGGAAAAACCCATCACCTTGCAGGCTCTGGACACGTTACCTAATTCGGCAGCAAGGTTGAGCAGGCCAACCTTGTGTTAAATGATGTTTTGAGAAATACTGTTCATGAGATTACTCATAGGCACTTTCGTGCTGGTTTAATAAAGATTCGCACCTCTATCAAACCGGGTAGTCTCTCCTTTTGCAAGGCCCAACTGTCAGATCAAATCGAAACTAATACAGTTTAAACCTGCTTGCCTTCACCACCTAAAGCTGCGACCAAATCTGAAAATAACTGATTCAATTCTCCGCACATCAAGGCGAAATCTCCATCCAGTTTTTCATCTTCGTGATGCGCATCGGCCTGTTCTGTTAATACATCTAAAGCCTGAACGCGTTTCAGGGTTAAGTTCTCAGTCAATATAAATGAAATTTTATCCGACCAGGTTAAGGCAAGTTTGGTACATTGCTTTCCTGATGCGATATGACTGGCTATTTCCTTGGGATCCAACGCATGCCGGACATACCGCACTGTAGCTTTTGATTCAGCCTTGGAGCGCAATTCTGTATCCTGATCTATCGTAAATCCGGTGGGCGCTTCATTGCCGGCTAACCAGTCGGTCATGGCGGCAATTGGTGATAGATTTACGCGTAACATTTCAAGCGGCAATTTGTCTACGCATTTCAGAAGTATTTTCAACACTTCATCAGACTTTGCCGGGCTTGCTGCGTCAACAACCAGCCAACCATGTACAGGATCGATCCAAACTGATGTTGAGCGTTGTATGCTGAATGCGCGTGGAAGTAATTCTTCGCTAACTTGTTCTTTGATTTCTTTCATGAGTTTGCGGCCAGGTTTGAAGCCCTGCTGCTCTTCAATTTCAAGTGCGCGAGCTTTGGTAACCTGATTAATCACACTGTTCGGCAGAAGTTTGCGTTCCGTAGCCAATTGCAGTAATAACTGACGGTTAACGATGTGAACCAGTTCGCCACCGCTGCGTGGCGCAACCCATCCCTGACTTTGCATTTCTGATTTGCTGCAGGTCTGAAAGGACTGCGTGGCGAGTTGAGTGATGAATTGATTAAGATCGAAATTCCATGGAGCGGGGAGACGATAGATTTGCAGGTTCTTGAACCACATAGATTAGCCAGTTAAAAAGTCGACTATTCTACACGCCAATCCCATAAATAACTGTTGCTATCAAACACGCCACTACACAGTATAATGCTGGCTACTTTTGTATTGGAATCATCATGCTCTCTCAACAAAAACAACATATCCTTTCGCGTATTAATAATGCAATCACCCCTATCTTGAGTCTTGCTGACTCAAGTTTTCAGACGGTCCCAATTGCCACTTTGGAACGTCCACGAGATGCCGCGCATGGCGATATCGCTTGTAATATCGCCATGCAAATAGCCAAGCAATTGAAAAAGAACCCGCGCGAACTGGCACAGCTGATAGTGGCAAATTTGTTGGCACAGGACGACGACGTGATCGCCGGTGCCGAAATTGCAGGCCCAGGGTTTATTAATATACGAATCAGGGACAGTGCAAAGCAGGCCGTTATCAGAACAATTTTGCAGCAGGGTGCCGATTTTGGCAAAAGCAGTCGCGGTGCAAATACGCCTGTTGTGGTTGAATTTGTCTCGGCAAATCCGACAGGCCCATTGCATGTCGGGCATGGTAGGCAAGCCGCGCTGGGAGATGCAATATCTTCGTTGATGTCTGCGCAGGGTTTTGCGGTAACACGCGAGTTTTACTATAACGATGCAGGTGTTCAGATCGGTAACCTGGCGCTATCAGTTCAGGCGAGGGCACGTGGCCTGCAGCCTGGTGAGCCTGGTTGGCCGGAATCTGCATATAACGGCGATTACATCAAAGAAATTGCGGATGATTTTTTGGCCAAAAAGACAGTGGCATCGACCGATGGTGATGCTGCACCAATTGCGGTAACAGCAAGTGGCAATGTTGAAGATATAGAATCTATTCGGCATTTCAGCGTCTGCTACCTTCGCCGTGAGCAGGACATCGATTTACAGGCCTTCGGTGTGCGTTTTGATCACTATTTCCTGGAATCCTCCCTGTACACTGATGGCAAGGTTGCCGCCACAGTCAGCGCCCTGCAGGCTTCCGGAAAAACGTACGAGCATGATGGCGCGTTGTGGTTACGGAGTACCGATTATGGCGATGATAAAGACCGGGTCATGAAAAAATCCGATGGCACATTTACTTATTTTGTGCCGGACGTTGCCTACCACCTGAACAAGTGGCAGCGTGGGTATAAAAAAGCTGTAAATATTCAGGGCAGTGATCACCATGGCACCATAGCCCGAGTCAGGGCAGGGCTTCAGGCAGTTGACATGGGCATACCACAGGGTTACCCCGACTATGTTTTGCACAAGATGGTAACCGTCATGAAAGATGGCGCTGAAGTTAAATTGTCGAAACGTGCAGGGTCATATGTCACTTTGCGCGATTTGATCGAATGGTCTGGCAATGGGGATATTGCAACTGGTCGTGATGCGGTGAGGTTTTTTCTGATTTCCCGCAAGGCGGATACTGAATTTGTTTTTGATGTTGATGTGGCTCTGGAGCGCTCTGATGAAAATCCAGTTTACTATGTACAGTATGCGAACGCCCGAATCTGTTCTGTGTTGGACAAGGTGGGCCAAGATTTGGTAGCCGAGGTGCTTACGCAAATGGACAATTTGGATCTGTCATTGCTCAGCGCGCCCCGTGAATCCAGTCTGATGGCAAAATTGGCTGAATTTCCGGAGAGTCTGGAACGCGCATTAGATGAACTCGGACCGCATCAAGTGGCATTTTATTTGCGTGAACTGGCTGGCGAAATGCATAGTTATTACAATGCCGAGAGGGTGCTGGTTGAGGATGTTCCATTGAAAAAAGCCAGGGTTGCTTTGTTGCTGGCGACAAGACAGGTGTTACAGAATGGCTTAACTTTGATCGGTGTGAGTGCGCCAGAAAAAATGTAAAAATCGGTTATTGAAATACTACACAGTAATGATGCTGGAGGCATATGAACAGTAATGCGCTTAATTGGAAACGTGGACAGAGCGGCGGCACAATTCTTGGAATTATCATCGGACTGGTAATTGGATTGTCGATTGCCGTGGTAGTGGCTGTGATGATTACTAAATCGTCGACACCGTTTACCAACAAGTTGGGTATTAACAAAAACAGTGACGCACCGTCCATACAATTGACAGACCCGAATAAGCCGTTGTATGGCAATTCGGCAAAAGAAATTATGGCAAACGCGAATAAACAGTCAGATAACGGAAATGCGACCGCAGATTCCGTCAAATCCGCAAGCCCGGCCACCAATTCCGCGATTGCAGCACCTGCGGTGCGCTTGCCTGACGTTGTGAAACAGGACCAAAAGGAGGATCTTAAAACGGTAAAGCTGCTGGATACGACGGCAAAGAAAAATGACCCTGATGAAAAAGCGGCGAGTTATTATCTTCAAGTTGGTGCTTATCGTGATTCTTTAGATGCTGAAAGCACAAGGGCCAAGCTGGCACTGATGGGCGTTGAATCGCGTATTTCCACTACCGATACGGATGGCCTCTATCGGGTTCGTATCGGACCATTTGATCAAACCGAAAGCATGAATCGCATGCGCGCCAAATTATCTGAAAACAGTATCGATGTAGCAGTTATTAAAACTCCCAAATAAAGGTTATTGAAAATGTATTCAATTAGAAAAATACTGGCAGTACTGACATTAGGACTGATTTCTTTAGGCGCACTTGCCAGTGTCACCGTTCCGGAAAATGGCAAAGAATTTCAGGTTCTGGCGCAACCACAACAAACCGATTCTCCGGGAAAAATCGAAGTCACGGAATTCTTTTTTTACAGCTGTCCTCATTGTAATGTTTTGGATCCGTTCCTTACCGAATGGATAAAGAAGCAGGGAAGTGTCATTTCATTCAAGCGGGTACCTGTTGATTTCGGGCAGGGACAGCAACCATTGCAGCGCATGTTTTATACGTTGGAAGCGATGGATAAGGAAGAAGAATTACATGCACGTATTTTTCACGCGATTCATGTTGAGCATCAATTTTTACGCAATGATCAGGACTTGCTGAACTTTGTCGTAAAAAATGGGGTCGATAAAACGAAATATCTGGACATTTCAAAATCGTTTGCAATTGAATCCAAAATGCGCCGTGCGCAGGCATTACAGGCGGCATATAAAATAGATGGCGTTCCAACCCTGTTTGTGGATGGCCATTATATGACTTCGCCAAGTGTGGTTATGAACGCTAATCCAGGAATGTCTGAACTGGATGGTTCGAAGAGTGTATTGCAGGTTTTGGATGTCTTGGTACAGAAGGCCCAGAAGGATCATGGGATGAAAAAGTGAACCCTGTAAAAAAATCCGCCAGACGGCGGATTTTTTTGAGTGGATCAAATCAGTTGTCAATCAGCTTTTTTTGACGCAATCAAATGTTCCAGCTTCACCGTATCTGCACAAAACTGGCGTATCCCTTCGGCCAGTTTTTCCGATGCCATTGCATCATTATTAACCGCAAGTCGGAAACTGGATTGATTTAACTGCAGTTTTTGTAAATCGGATGCCAGTGCTGATTCCAGGTTTAACCTGGTTGGTACGGGCGTACTGGACTCAATCAGTTTTTGCAGCAGGTCAGGGCTGATGGTGAGTAAATCACATCCTGCCAATTCCAGAATCTGACCGGTATTTCTGAAGCTTGCTCCCATGATTTCGGTTTTGAATCCAAATTTACGATAGTAGTTATAAATCTGCTTTACTGACAAGACGCCAGGATCAGTTTCAGATGTGTATTCCTGACCGGTATTTTTTTTGAACCAGTCATAAATTCTTCCGACAAACGGAGAAATAAGTTGGACACCCGCTTCGGCGCAGGCCGCGGCCTGTTCCAGTGAAAATAGCAGAGTCATATTGCAATGGATGCCGTCTTTTTCCAGAATGGCTGCAGCCTGTATGCCTTCCCATGTCGAAGCGATCTTTATTAACACTCTGTCGCGAGAAATTCCTGCCGCTTCATAAAGCGCAATCAGGTGACGTCCTTTGGCAATAGTGGCAGCTGTGTCAAATGAAAGATGGGCATCGGTTTCTGTTGATACCCTGCCAGGTATGATAGATAGAATCTGTAAGCCAAATGCGATCAGAATATGATCAATTATTTCACTTGGGCTGGCGTGTGGATGATCCTGCACGGCTTTTGTTAAGAGGGGAAGGTATTCAGGTTTTTGAACCGCTTTCAAGATCAAGGATGGATTGGTTGTCGCATCCTGCGGCGAAAAAACTTTCATAGATTGAAAATCGCCGGTATCGGCAACAACCTTAGTAACTTTTTTAAGCTGTTCTAATTGATTCATGATTTTTCTGCAAATGAATTGTTGGAAATGAAATTCAGAGTGTGACGATAACACGGGCTGTGCTGATCGGTTTGACTAATTCTCCGATCACGCAGGCAGATTGGAAACCTGCTTGATGAAACACTGTCAAGACTTCGGCGACGGCTTCAGGTCGTACGGAAACCAATAATCCTCCGGACGTTTGCGGGTCGCACAATATGTGCTGATGTGGCAGGCTGAGTTCACTATGCAGACTGACTTCATTGCCATACGCCGCCCAATTACGATCTGACGCACCGGTAATACATCCTTGTTCAGCCAGAGCAGCAACCTGATCCAACAGTGGGATAGCAGACATCGATAATTCGGCAGTCAGGTTGGAAGCGCGTGCCACTTCGAGCAGATGGCCAAGCAACCCAAATCCAGTCACATCAGTTACTGCGCCAATTCCGGACATATCGGCCAGTACAGCTCCAGGTTTATTCAGTTGTGTGGTGGTAGTGATCATGGTGGCATAGCCGGCTTCATTTAATCGTCCCTTTTTCAAAGCCGCAGACAGAATTCCGACACCCAGTCCCTTGCCTAAAATCAGCCGATCCCCTGCCAGCGCATCACCATTGCGTTTAACTTTGGACGGATGCACCAGTCCCAGCACCACCAACCCATAGATGGGTTCGACCGAGTCAATAGTGTGCCCGCCTGCTATTGGGATGCCTGCCTGTGCGCACATTGATTCTCCCCCTTTCAATACTTGCGCAATAACATCTAAAGGCAATTGATTGATTGGCATACCAACCAGCGCCAGCGCCATGATGGGTGTGCCCCCCATGGCGTAAACATCCGAAATGGCATTGGTCGCGGCGATGCGGCCAAAATCAAATGGATCGTCCACAATAGGCATAAAAAAATCGGTAGTAGCGATCAGCGCCTGCTCTTCATTGAGTTTGTAGACGGCGGCATCATCGGAGTTTTCAATGCCGACCATCAATTGCGGGGGTATGGGAAAGCCGCTTGAGTTTTTTAAAATTTCAGCTAAAACTCCCGGAGCGATTTTGCAGCCACAACCTCCCCCATGAGAAAATGAAGTTAATTTGATTGGAGTTGTCATTTTGAAGGTTATCGGTGAGTGAGTCGGTATTTTAGTCATTAACCTGAATGTATTCAGTAAATATTCTCAACTCCGTGCAGTTAACTTGATTTTCTGGTGAAATTTTCATTTGCGTGGGCAATAAAAAAAGCGACTGCATGCAGTCGCTTTTGATTGTGACTCGAATCGGTTAGACGATCAGCGGTCACCAAACGAACGGCGTCCTTCGGATGAGCGATTACCTTTGTAACCGCCAGCCTCTTTATTGAACCCGCCTTCTCTTGCCGGAGTTGTGTTTGGCTTGCTGAAAGTACGCTGTGCAGGTTTGTTGTTGCCAGCGTATCCAGTGCCTGAACCGCTGCGGCTATTCGTGCGGCCGTCACCAGGTTTCCATCCGCCGGGTTTTGCGGACGAACGTGGCGCAGCGCTGCGTTTGGCTTCAAAGCCGACAACAACTTCGACAGGGATCAGTTGTTTGGTAAAACGTTCAATGCGTTTAACATTCATGCTTTCAGCATGATTAACCAGTGAGATCGCTACGCCATTGCGCCCAGCGCGGCCGGTACGACCGATGCGATGTACGTAATCTTCGGGGAATTTAGGTAAGTCGTAGTTGAATACGTGAGTAATTGCGGGAACGTCGATACCGCGTGCGGCAACGTCTGTTGCAACCAAAACGCGCACTTGACCACGGCGCAAACCATCTAATGTCCGGTTACGCGCTCCTTGGTGCATGTCGCCATGCAGCGCTGCGGCTGCAAAGCCGGCAATATTCAAACGATCCGCAATCGTGTCAGCATCTCGTTTTGTAGCTGTAAAAATGACGGCCTGATCCAGAGTTTCATCGCGCAATAAATGATCCAGCAAGCGGTTTTTATGTGACATATCGTCCACAAAGTGTACGCGTTGGGTAATATTTTCATGCTTGGCTGTTGAGCCTGCGATTTGAATAATCATCGGATTATTCGTGATGCGACGTGCCATGTTTCCGACGACGCCATCCAGAGTCGCTGAGAACAGCATGGTTTGACGATTGGTTGGTGTGGCTGCAACGATTTTTTCGATATCTTCGATGAAACCCATGTCCAACATGCGGTCGGCTTCATCCAGTACCAAAATTTCCAGTTCGGAAAAATCGATTTTTCCGGAGTCCATATGATCAATCAGGCGACCGGGAGTCGCGACCAAGATTTCAGGATTTTTAGACAGTAATTGCATTTGTTTGGGATAAGGCATGCCACCCAAAATTGACACGGCACGAACACGGCGCATGTAGATGCCATATTTATCGGTCGCAGTGGTTACCTGAAGGGCAAGTTCGCGGGTTGGGGTCAAAACCAGCATTTTAGGTTTTGCTGCCTGAAAACGAGGTCGATCACCGCGGGCACGTGCTGCCTGGCGCTCCTGATTGGATGTTTTTCCGGCGTCGATTGTTGGTTCGATGCTGCCGAATTTATGCAGAGCGGGCAACATGAATGCTGCGGTTTTGCCAGAACCAGTCTGGGAAGAAACCAATAAATCACGTCCTGCGATGGCCGCAGGCACGGCTTGTTGTTGCACCGGAGTTGGCACAGTGTAGCCGGCTTCAGTCAAAGCTTTTAATAACGAGGCGTGTAAACCAATTTGTTCAAATGTCATTCTTATTCTTTCGTAAGTTTCGTACCAGAAAATAAAGGTACTAATGCAGCACACAGAGGTGTGTTGCGCAGCAGCGCCAACCAAACGAAATAATTAAAGACAACATGGATCCACGCACGAAATTCGGGTACGCACAATGCGCAACCAATAAATTCGCAAGAGTCTTTAACAATGAAATTTCGGCACAAAAAGCTTTGCGCCGGGACGATGTCTAGTGGTACGACATACAAGGCGGGGGGCTTTTCATTGCGTTGTTCGATTTGAGAACGGTACGCAAGGGTTCGCGATGCTACTTCAATGTTGCCGCTGCTAATAGTCTGCAGCGCGGGGCGAAATATACATTAATTTTGCTGCAACTGCACTATAAATTTTAAAAACATGCAATAAATCGTTGAATTCATTGACTTTGTTTGTTTTTTTGAATCAATTCGCGCCAGTTGTGCCGGTAGTCATATTTTTGTTACCGGCACAAGTTGTTTAATTATTCAGCATTAACGGCGACGTGGGAAAACCCCCCATCGACATACACGATTTCACCGGTAATTCCGCTCGACAGTGGTGAAAGCAGGAAGGCTGCCGCATTGCCTACATCCAGGATAGTTATGTTGCGGCGCAAAGGTGCCATTTGTGCGGCGATTCCCAGCAATTTGCTGAAATCCTTGATGCCCGCGGCTGCCAGAGTTTTAATCGGACCTGCGGAAATGCCATTAACACGTACACCTTCTTTACCCATGGCTTCTGCCAAATACCTGACACTGGCTTCCAGTGATGCTTTTGCCAGTCCCATTGTGTTGTAATTCGGAATGGCACGCATAGCACCGAGGTAACTTAATGTGATCAGCGCCGCATCAGCACTGAGCATGGGGCGTGCAGCCTTGGCCAGGGCAGGAAAGCTGTAGGCAGAGATATCATGAGCAATCCGGAATGATTCGCGGGACAATCCATCCAGGAAGTTGCCGGCGATCGCATCACGCGGTGCAAATCCAATCGCGTGAACCAGACCATCGAGTTTGTCCCATGATTTGCCCAAGTCGGAAAAAACAGCATTGATCTGGTCATCACTGGCGACATCGCAATCAAAAATCAGGTTGCTATCAAATTCGGTGGCAAATTCAGCTGTACGTTCTTTGAATCGTTCCCCAACATAAGTGAACGCCAATTCTGCGCCTTCCCGCTTGCAGGCCTGAGCGATGCCGTAAGCGATGGAGCGGTTAGACAGTAAACCGGTGATAAGAATTTTTTTACCTTGCAAAAATGCCATAAGAGACTCCGAGTGCTTGTTTGAACCAATTTGAGGCTGACAAAAATGATGTGTCGCCGAGTTAGAAAGTGTTGTTTTTGATTGTGTACAGATTACCGCGCAGATTGTAGGGCTTTGTAATCCCTTCGGCAACCATTCTGTTCGTTTATGGTTCCAATCAGCCGATCGTCAACAGCGCATGGAAATATTGAAATTTCTGACTCTGTTAGGTTAAAAAAATTCTTTAAATCAATCATTTACGTTTGAAATTGAGCAAATTTTATATTGAGTTAGGTGAACGGACTGCCTATGATGAAATTCCTCAATGCCGTAACCGTGGCATTTGATGGGATCTGGGAAATTCAATCAGGATCGATATGGGATGCCCAAGAATGACCAGAAAATTGATTTCCTTTCCAACTAAGGCAACTGAACATGTGGATTCAGATAAGGATGCGCTGTTTATTGCCGCATAAAATCAGTTTCACTTATCGAGGACTTACCTGTGTCGTTATTGCTGGACAATATGCTTTGATAAATTTGGCTTTGCAGAAGAATTTAATTTTGAGAAATTTGTTTAAAAAAATTTAAGTTTCTTTACAAATAAATGAAATTTTTAAAAAAAATTTCTATAGAAAATTTATTAATTCAGAATTTAATCTTGCTTCTAAATTACCGCGTTGCAACAACAATAAAGATGTCGCCATTAATTGAATTAAATGAATTTTAATATTGACGCTAATGTACCGAAATAGAATGAGGCGGGTATTAATTGTCTGCCCCATGAAAATGTAGTAATTTGTAACCCGCCGAATTATGTTGCGTTGCAATAAAACTGGCGGAGTAAAAATCAATTTGAAATGGTTGGAAATTCAGGAAAAATTGGAATTTGGTAAGTGCTCATGCACTTGACATAGAGCGCATCAAAATGGTTCTATGCGTCTGGATTATTTCGCCATGGACATTTTTGTTTTAAAAATGATTCGTTCAGAATAGAATGGCGGACTTTATTTCAGCGGCTGAGTGATTTAGGGTGTGTAACTAAATCGTCAAATTGGCATTTACCAAAATAAATAAAATTCTTAAAAGAATATTTTTTAGATCTGATTGTGGTTAGAATGCAAGGTTTCAGCGGTAAAAAATAGAATTGAAAAAAGCAGTTATAAGTGCTGCCAATCGGAACGTTGACTGGCAGTAAATATCAAGCAGTATTGGAGGGAAAGTATGGATTTTTCAGAGCAAGGACAGGAAGCCGGCAGCAAGATGACCGGGTTTGCTGTTGTAGTATTGATTCATGCAATACTTATCTACGCGCTTTTGACAGGCCTGGGTAAGAAGATTGTGTCGGTAATTAAAGAGTTACCGATTGAAACCAAAGTCATCGAAGAGGTGAAGCCACCACCACCACCAGACGCGCCGCCGCCGCCACCAAAACTGGCAGCACCACCACCACCGTTTATTCCTCCACCGGAAGTGCAGGTCGCTCAGGCTCCTTCAGCCAACGCGATTACGGCGGTTTCGAATGTTCAGCCGCCGCATCAGGAATTGCATGCAGCGCCGGCAGCAAAACCGGCAGCAGGTCCATCGGTAGTCAAGGCGATCGTTGATTTCAGTACCTGTGACAAGCCGGATTATCCGCGCAACTCGCTGCGTAATGAAGAGCAGGGTACGACCAGGTTAATGTTCCTGATCGGACTTGATGGTAAAGTGGCCGATTCCAAGATTGAAAAATCATCTGGATTCAGAGCGTTGGATGCAGCAGCAAAAAATGCGCTGAGTTTGTGTAAATTCAAACCTGGCACAGTTGATGGAAAACCGCAGCAGTCATGGACTGCAGTGGATTACGTGTGGAAATTGCCGGATTAAGTCAAACGACGAAAAAGATCCAGTACCAATTTGATTTGATTTGAATTTAATTTTTTAAGGAAGTAATTTATGAAAAACCGCGTCTCAATCTCCCTTCAAGCACTTTTCGCGGCGATTGTATTGTCCGCCAGTGCCGTAAGTTTTGCAGCTGACACCGCTACCGCTCCGGCAGCACCCGATGCAGCAGCTCCGGCAGCCGCAGCAGCAGCGCCAGCAGCGCCGGCCGATGCAACAGCAGCGCCAGCCTCTGCAGGCCCTGTTGAAACTAAAGAAGTCGTGGATAATCCATACGGTCTGGAAGCAGTCTGGCACGGTGACTTCATCTCCAAAGGCACGCTGATCATTCTGTCGATCATGTCGATGGGCAGCTGGTATATCCTGATTACCAAACTGATCGATCAGTTCAAACTGAACGGACAGGCCGCTGACGCAAAGAAAAGCTTTTGGAAAGCATCGTCGGTTCAAGCTGGCATCGCCAGTCTGAAAGAAGGCAGCCCGTTCCGTTATATCGCGGAAACCGGTGCTAAAGCGTCTGAGCATCATGAAGGATCACTGCTGGAAAAAATCGACCTGAACGAATGGGTGACAATGTCTATTCACCGTGCGGTAGAAAAAATCCAAAGCCGTTTGCAAGATGGCTTGGCATTTCTGGCAACTGTCGGTTCAACAGCACCGTTCATCGGTTTGTTCGGTACCGTCTGGGGTATTTACAATGCGTTGACTGCGATTGGTATCGCAGGTCAGGCATCAATCGATAAAGTAGCCGGCCCTGTTGGTGAAGCGCTGATCATGACTGCTTTCGGTTTGTTTGTTGCGGTTCCCGCGGTTCTGGGTTACAACTTCCTGGTACGTCGCAACAAATCTTCAATGGAAGAAGTGCGCGCATTCAGCGCCGACGTCCATTTAGTATTAATCAGCGGTGCAATGAGCACAGCGGGTAATTCATCCAAAAAAGCAGGGTAAATCATGGCAATGGCAATGGGTAGCCCCGATGGGGGCGGTGAAGATGAAGTAAACAGTACGATCAACACCACGCCTTTAGTGGACGTGATGCTGGTGTTGCTGATCATCTTCCTGATTACGGTGCCGGTAGTAACGCACACGGTTAAGGTGGAATTGCCGAAAGAACGCAACCAGATTTTTAAGACCCACATTGAAGACGTTGATCTGTCCGTTACCAAGGATGGCGATGTCTATTGGGGTCAAAAGAAACTGGCTGACAATAATGATTTGCTGGACAGACTCAAGGCGGTGTCGGTATTGACGCCACAGCCTGAAGTGCATATCCGGGGCGATCAGAATGCGCGTTATGAATTTGTCGGTAGAGTCATCCTGACCGCGCAGCGTGCCGGGATCGCCAAGGTTGGTTTCGTGGTTACGCCGCCACCCAAGAACTAAACATCCCATTACGCCATTTCCGCGCAGGCGGGAATCCAGGGGGCGCCTAGTCTTTGGTGCTTAATCAACGAATAGTCGAACGACGCTGGATTCCCGCTAAAAACTGCGGGAATGACGGGGGCAATTTATGGAGAGAAATAATGGGTATGAATTTAAGCTCGGGTAGTGCATCTGGCGATCCCGAAGTAATGATCGAGATGAACATGACGCCGTTGATCGACGTCATGTTGGTATTGATTATTATGCTGATTATCACCATCCCGATTCAGAATCATGCGGTGAACTTGAACATGCCTAACGGCGCACCGCCACCGTCCAATGTGCCACCGACCGTGGTCAACATCGACATCGATTTTGATGGAACGATACTGTGGAACGGCGAAGTTGTGCCCGACTATGCAGTATTGGAAGGCAAACTCAAGGGCGTTGCTTCGGTTCCGGATCAGCCGGAAGTGCATTTGCGACCCAACAAGCTGGTTGCCTATAAAACGGTGGCCAGTGTGATGGCGGCAGCGCAGAGAAACAATGTAACCAAAATCGGTATGGTTGGTAATGAGCAGTTTGTTGATTGATCGGCAAACGGGTTCAGAACTGCGATAATTGTTGTACAGCAGGATAAAAGCATGATGAGTTATGATTTATAATACTTTCCTGACTTGCTGTGTCACTGATAAATGAAAATCGGCAGGATTATCCTGCCGATTTTTTCGTATATAAACTTCTTTTAAAGAGTAAAAGTAATGATCAAATTTCGATATGCCCGTTTTGGAGTGCTCATTGCTGCTTTAGGTATTTCTGCGGTATCCAGCATTGCTCCTGCTCCTGCATACGCGCAAGCGGCCGAAACAGTCAAAGCGTCTATCGGTACCTTGCTTCATGATGCAAGTGATCTGGCAAAAGCCAAAAAATATAAAGATGCGCTCGCCAAATTGCGCGATGCCGATGCGATCCCAGGAAAAACAGCTTACGAGAGCTACGTCATTGAAAGTACTCGCGGTTCGTATGCGATGGCCGCAGGCGACAAAGATACTGCTGTAAAAGCCTACGAGGCCGTGGTCAGTTCAGGTCGTCTCGGTGGTGCTCAAAAACTGGCCATGTACGAAGCGCTGGGCGATACATATTACAGTATGAATAATCTGCCAAAAGCATCGACATGGTTTGGTCGTTATTTATCCGAAGGTGGTGAAGATCCGAAAATCAAGCAGATGATGACGCAGATTTCCTTCCAGAGCGGTGATTGTTCCAAGGTTTCCAAAGATATCACTGCCAATGTCAAGGCAGATGAAAAAGCTGGAAAAACTCCGGTGGAAGGTGATTTGCAGATGCTGGCAAATTGCGTGAAAAAAGATAAAACTGCCTATGTGGCAGCAATGGAAAAACTGACCACCTACTATCCGAAAAAAGAATACTGGAAAGATTTGTTGAACCGCCTTCCAACACGTCCAGGATATTCGGAACGTCTATTGCTCGATCTGTACCGTTTGAAAGAAGAGTTGGGTCAGATTACAACTTTGGATGACTACATGGAAATGTCCCAACTGGCATTGCAGGATGGTTTGCCAGCTGAAGCGCAGAAAATTATTACTCAGGGATATAAGGCTGGTGTGTTTGGTGTCGGTCCTGAAGCTTCGCGTCATCAACGTCTTAAAGATCTGGCGGCAAAAAACGCTGCGGCTGATTTGAAAGCATTGCCAAAAGCGACAGCGGATGCCAACAGTGCTGCTGAAGGTAACGGTCTGGTAAACTTGGGATTTGCCTACGTGACTTCAGGTCAGTATCAGACCGGTATTGATATGATGGTGCAGGGGATCGCCAAGGATGGCTTGAGTCATCCTGAAGATGCCAAACTGCATTTGGGAGTTGCTTATTTGTGGGCCGGAAAAAAGGCGGATGGCATCAAGATGCTGAAATCGGTGCAGGGCACCGATGGCACTGCTGATTTGGCTCGCTACTGGATGATTCAGGCAAATCGTCCTCTTGGTAAATAACAGCATTTAAGTTCTGGTTCAGAGTGTTTTGTAAATCAGAAAGCTTTTGGCATAGAAATCGGTAGGCTGGCCTACCGATTTTTGTTTTCATTTCAAATAAAGAGTTCATTATGAGAAAATTCAACCATGCTCGGCTTGGCGTCATTGCTGCCGTATTAGGTATATCAGCGGTTTCATCCTTCATTTCTGCGGGTGCATACGCTGACACTCCGGCGGCGGAAACCAAAGCGCCTGCGGAAGTAATGCGAGCTGAAATATCCAAACCACTGATTGCCGCAAAGGCGCTTTTTGATGCCAATAAGATTGCTGAAGCTTTGGCTAAAATAGCAGAAACGGATGCTGTACCCAATAAAACTCCCTATGAGATTTTTGCGGTGGAACGAACTCGCGGCGATTACTATTTGAAGGCTGGCGATAAGGTCAAGTCCGCACAATCGTTTGAGGCAGTGATTGCAACGAATTACCTGCGCAAGGCAGATCAGTTAAACCTGATGCAGATTATTGCTCAAATGTATTTCCAGTCGTCCAATTATCCTTTAACCATTTCCTGGAGTGAGCGTTATTTCAAGGAAGGTGGTCCAGATGCAAGAGCCAAAGATCTGCTTAATAAAAGCTATTTCCTGAATAAAGATTATGCTCAGGCATACAAGGGATTTTCCGCATATGCACAGGATGAGCTTGCAGCAGGACGAATTCCGGATGAGCAGCACCTTCAGCTTGTTTTGAACTGCGCCAGCCAGCTCAATGACCAAGTGGGCACTTTAAAAGCTGTCGTGCAGTTGACGACCTACTATCCATCGGTCAAGCAGTGGAGCTATCTGGTCAGTCAGATTCATAGCAAACCGGGATTTTCTGATAAATTATTTCTGGATCTGTATCGTTTGAAACAGGAACTTTCTTTACTTAAAACAGCTCCGGAATTCCTTGATATGTCGGAAATGGCTACCAGGGCAGGTTTGCCGGCGGAAGCCAAAAAAGCACTGGAACAGGGCTTCGCTGCCGGACTGCTGGACAAAGGTGCAGACGCAAAAAAGAATGCTGCATTGCTTGATAGTGCCAATAAACGTGCTGCCGAAGACCTGAAAACGATGCAGCAGGGCGAAGCCGGCGCAGCCAAGAGCAAAGATGGATCAGCTCTGGCTAATCTCGGTATGGCCTATGCGACTGCAGGTCAGTACGATAGAGGTGCCAGTCTGATTGAGCAGGGAATCAGCAAAGGCGGTTTTGCGCGAATAGAAGAAGCCAAACTGCATCTGGGATTGGTTTATTACTGGGCGGGCAAAAAAGAAGAGGCAATCAAGCAGCTGAAAACCGTTGAAGGTGCAGACGGTACCGCTGAAATTGCCCAGTACTGGGCAATGCAGATTAGCCATCCCCTGACCAAGTAAGTCAGCTAAAGGGAAATAAAAAAGCAGCCAGTCGAAGTTGACTGGCTGCTTTTTTTATTGCACAGAATTTAACCAGGTTTCTTGGGTATTTTAGCTTGAGCAACAGTGACTTTTGAAATTCGTTTGTTGTTTGCCACGGATTTTTTTTGCGGTGCGCCAGCCACAATCCGGGTGGCGGTGCGTTTGACTGGTGCTGCGGCTACTTCAATCTGTAATTTCTGACCTGACTTTAATGTTTCCGATTTCAGATTATTCCAATCCCTGATCTGTGCGCTGGTTACACGATAGCGTTTGGCCAACGAAGTTAATGAATCATTTCTTGAGGCTGTAACATTGATCCTTCTCATGTTGTCACGGGCGACATTCAAACTGGCATGATCTACGACCAGCTGAGAAATGTCGTTATCGGCAGTGTGAGTTGATTTGGGAATTAATAATGTTGAACCTGCTTTGACCATCATGTTGCCAGGTACCTGATTGACATCCTTGAGCAAGTTGGGTGACGCGCCAACCCGGCGTGCTATGCTTTCGATACGTTCATTTTTGCCGACCGTATAGGCAGTCCAGGTTGAAAGAGGCCCCTCCCATTTGCTTAGGTTGCTCTTGTAAATTTCAATGTTCTCTGCCGGAAGCAAAATTTTTGTATCGGTACTGCCGGTAATGACGGGGCGGTTGAATTGCGGGTTGAGTTCTTTAAATTCGGAGATAGTCAACTCGGCCAGTTGTGCTGCCACCCGAACGTCAATATCACGGTTTTTTTCGACACTGCCGAAATAGGGTTGATTTTCCAGTTTGGGCAATGCGATTTTAAAATATTCCGGATTGCTGATGATATTTTTTACAGCCTGTAATTTTGGAACATAATTCTGCGTTTCTTTGGGCATCAGGTACGACATGCTGTTAAAGTCGATTGGTAGTCCTGCAGCCTGCTGTTTTTTGATGGCGCGTGCAACGGAACCTTCGCCCCAGTTGTAAGCAGCCAGCGCCAGCTGCCAGTCACCAAACATGTCATAAAGTCGTTGCAGGTAGGTCAGGGCCGCATCTGTAGAATCCAGCACGCCGCGCCGCTCATCCTGAAACATGTTTTGTTTCAGATTGAAATCCTTGCCGGTCGAGGGGATAAATTGCCACATACCCGACGCTTTGGCGCTGGAAATTGCCTGCGGATTGAAGGCGGACTCAATAAAGGGCAGCAGTGCCAGTTCGGTCGGCATGCCGCGTTTTTCCAGTTCTTCAACCACATGGTACAGGTAACGTGAAGCGCGCTCAGTGGTGCGCAGGATGTAATCGGTTCTTGCGCTGTACCAGTTGAGCTGATTGTTGACCAGTGGGTTATCCAGATCAGGAATGCCATATCCCTGACGGATGCGGTTCCACAGGTCTGTCTGTTGAACGGGGTATGTCTGAATAGCGGGGATATCGGTGCTGAGAGGAATTTGATCTGATGCACTGGCGATAATGTTGACGGTATCAGCCAGACTTGATGCGGACATTGACACAAGTATCGTCAGGAGAAAAAGGCACTTCAAGCGAAACGGCGGCATAGTTGTAACCCTTTTGTCAAACAAATACGGATGCTGGAGTGTAAGTAAGTCGGACCTGACTCGTCAAGGAAAATAAACCACAGTTACACGGCTTACATCGAACTTTAGCTTTAATTGAATTTAAAGATGACAAATTAACTTTAAGACACCAGGTTTCGCTGGTGCGGCCAAGGCCACATGACTTACACTTGGCGACCCCGGAAATATAACTGAAGAAAGTCATTCATGGCACTCAAGTCCACCATATATAAAGCAGAACTGCAGCTGTCGGATATGGATAGAAATTATTACGCATCACATGCATTAACCCTGGCTCGTCATCCCTCTGATTTTCTCGACAGACAGATTTAGAGTGTCAATTGATCGGTTCTCAGTAATATTTTGTTAAGTACCCTACCTCCACACGCAATTCACTTCAGGATTACTAAAATCTAATGGCAATCAAAGCAACCGTCTTCAAAGCGAATCTGCAAATTGCGGATATGGACCGTCATTATTATCAAGATCATGCGCTAACATTAGCACGTCATTCATCCGAGACAGACGAACGGCTTATGGTGCGCTTGTTGGCCTTTGCTCTGCATGCAAACGAATATTTGGAGTTTGGTCAAGGTATGACCTCCGATGACGACGCTGACCTGTGGCAAAAAGATTTAACCGGTGCGATTGAGTTGTGGATAGATGTCGGACTTCCGGACGAGAGGTTGATTCGTAAAGCCTGCGGACGTTCGAATCAAGTAATTGTCTATACCTATGGAGGAAAAATTGCTGATATGTGGTACGAACAGAACCGTGTGCAATTTGAACGACTCAGGAATCTAACAATCGTTAATCTGCCGGTAGAATCTACAAACATCATCTCCAAATTGGCGCAACGGACGATGCAATTTCAATTTTCTATTCAGGACGGACAAATATGGCTGAGCGATGGAGAAGAAAGTGTGGAGATTACGACAAACATTTTGAAATCGCCCGTATCGTATTAAAAAAGAGATCTGAACAAAGGTAGGGAGAGGTGGTCCCTGTTGTCTGGACAGTATTTCAGCCAGCTTAAGTGGACCCTTGCAGGTCTAGGGTTATCTACGGCGCCGCTCGTCGCTCCATCAATAGACCAAGAGCGTGCGGCGCGGTGGGTAACCCGGTAAGCCATCTACGCTTCCAATTTCTGGCCGGGCAGATTGGCGAAGTAAAACCCATCTGTTGTTCTGCCGTCAAGAGTGCTGTGCGGTCGCGCAACGTTATAAAACGACAGGTAACGTGTAATTCCCGATTTGGCTGCGCTGACGCTTTCATACGCGTGCAAATAGACCTCCTCATATTTGATCGATTGCCAAAGCAGTTCAACAAACACGTTGTCCCGCCAGCATTCTTTGCCATCTATGCTGATTTGAATTTGGTGATTCTTCAGCAGCTCCGTAAGCTCGAGGCTGGTGAATTGACTGCCCTCGTCGGTGTTGATGATTTCCGGTGTTCCGTACCGATTCAGAGCCTCCTCTGCTGCCTCGATACAGAAATTCGTGGTCATCGTAGTTGAGATTCGCCACGACAGCACCTTGCGGCTTGCCCAGTCCATAAAGGCGAACAAATAGACGAAGCCGAGCTTCATCGGGAGTAAAGGAAGAGGCAGGGCGTAGTCGAACTATTTCCCTGCCTCTCTTCCCCGAACCGGACATGCAACTCTCAGCGCATCCGGCTCTCCATTTAAGTGCTGCTCAAAGCAATTGCGACTTCTGCGTAGCGAGATTCAATGGTGCGGAGAATCTCATCACGCACGATGTATGGATTTTCAGATGGGGTCCGCCATTTGAATTGCCCCTTGCGGCTTGTGATGAGGCATTGAAGGAGTATTGCTCCATACCAGCAACGACTGTTTCGTCCTTCTACTACTCGTGTTTTTGCTTGCCCCGGCACTGGTGAACAGACATAGTCACGCATCAAAGACCGGAAACCCCGTCGGTATTTGCGCGCAAGCCAATGCCCAAATTTCCAGAAGACCGTGCGTCCATCTTGCTAAATGTGGTGGCCGTAAAGTCGGTGTACTGATAGAAGTTAGCCCATCCCCCTAGTTGCCGATTAAGCCTTTCCAAGAGGTCCATCTTATTTGCTCCATAATCGCCCGACAGTTGCCTGACTAATTTTTCGGCGAAGCGTCGGTATTTGTCCCAAGGTATTGTGCTGGCAATTCGCATACGGCCACGAGGACCTCGTTTTCGGATGATACGATGTCCAAGAAATACAAAGCCATCGTTGACATTAGTTACATGGGTCTTTTCCATGTTAATCGTCAGTTTGAGCTGACCTTCAAGGAAGCTGCGGCACGGTTCTCGCATTGCTTCTGTTTGCGCCTTGGATCCCTTTGCGATCACCACAAAATCATCCGCATACCGGCAGTAGGAAATTGCTGGAATCAACAGTCTTCTGGCTAATTGGCAGCTGCAAGTTCTACAACCATCCACACATTGGTAACATCGGTCGCAACAAGGCTCAATTTATTGCGGAGTCCAAGGCGACGCATAACCCTGCAGTCCACCGGACGTTGCGCGATAAAGCCGCGCAGCGCTGGTTTCCTCCACGTTAGGCTTCACCGACCCCGCACCTCATGGCCAACTCTCAGAACTAGCCTTCGACTTCGGCAAGGCGCACATCGAGCGTTTCTACGACTCTGACTTCTTCCCTAAGCCAGCCGAGTTCGAGGCTCTCTGGCATCAGTGGGATGAAGTCAAGAAGGAGTTAATGTCCAAGAATGTATCGAAGCTCTGGGTGACACCTCCGAGAGCGATGACGATATGCCTCTGCGTTCTTCCGTTGGCAGGGCATGCTGGCACCGTACCTTGCTGAGCAAGAATTTTTCAATAAACTCTTAGCACTTGTTATATGGCGCACGCAATCGTTACTATTCGTTTCCTAAACTTCAATTCTCTGTCGTTAGAACAGCATTTTTTGTGTTACAAATCGCGAATCATTGTTGTGTATGGCGTATTCCATGAACTATTAGTAAGGCGGTAACTAAATATCAAAAAGATCACGTAAAATCAAAAAATATGGGTAATCTAGTGTAGTTATTTATATTTTATTTTTTTATTATCTATCCATGCACGTCATAAGAAATAAGTTGATTTGTGAGTGTATCTTTGGATAACCCGTCCCCCGAACCTTGAAGCTTTTGGTTTATACCACGGTTAAATTATGACCCTAGTTAGTTCGGACATCGCAAGTTCTTAGGAAGTCCTTTGAAAAATTTAAATTAATTTTAGAAGCGTCCTCTCCAAATCAAGTTCCTCTCAAAAGAAATATCGCAACTAATTCGTCGAATCGCATAGCTCTTTGATGAACTTGAGAATAGACTTTTTATTTTTTATTGTAGTTCTATAATATATCAATAATAAATCTGCAATCTTTTCATCCTCAGTGTAAAAATAAGAAGCGGGAGCATTTAAACACTTCGCAATTCTATTTGTAATCGCAAAATCAGCCCTATGTACAGCCTGCTCATATCTGTTAATTCGAGCACTTGCAACAAATTCGTCGATTCCGGCCAAAACTCCTAACTGCTTCTGTGAAAATCCTTGGGCGACTCTGAGAGTCTTAAGCCTTTTTGCAAATAATTCGTTTCCATTTTCCATTCTGTAGTTTTCAAAAAGTTGAAAACTACGAGATTCGTAATATTTTTGGTTTTCAGATACTACGAGTTACGTAGTATTTTTTGGGAAATGGTAATATTATTTGCTTTCTAACTCAATTTTTTAAGCGAGGATCAACATGCAGTTCGAGAACATAGAAAAATTACTTCAAGGCTATTGCCGTGACCTTGCAAATTCTGTTGGCTGTCAAATTGAATCTGATCCAGAGATTACGACTGATTTAGTGTTGATGGCCGTCGAAGAAATGCTTGGAATTGGATGTGGCGGTCACATCGTTGGGGAAGCTTTAGAGAAATGGCTTTCTCAGCCTGACGAACTAAGACAACAAATTAATTTTGAAGAAATGAAATCTCAATTTAATTCTTTCAATAATGGAGCCGATTGTACTCTTTGATGAATTTAAATTAGGTAAATAGTCGCATACCATCATCTCCTATAAAAACAGAAAGGTCTCGATATGCGAACCAAAAAAGTTAGAGTTGGAGTTAGAACCGTCAAATGCAAAATGCTTCCAGAAAAAGGTGCGCAAAATGATGAACGATTAGCTCGCATTGCCCGTGCCAAGGCGTTTTTAGATGCAACGAGAGAGAAATTTTGGAATGATGCTTCACTAATAAAAAATCGACATTTCAACGCCGAATGTGGAGTGTTTGTAGGCCCTGTGAGAACCTTTCGGTAAAAATTTACTATCCGTTTTGATGTAATAAAGTCTAAAACTTTTGATCAACAGTCGGTTAGGGCACGGTGTGGCCAGTCAGAATATTTTTGATTTAATTAAGAAACCCGATCGAAGCTCCTTCGTATTTTTGGATTTGCCATAAATGCCAAGGAACAAATCAGCTAGGCTCCACTTTATGCTAGCACTGCGGATTCTCTGCGATGGCAGCAGGTGAGCAAATTAATGCAGAAAAACCCATTTATGAGCAAGTTTCTGATACAAGCTCTGGATTCACAGGAACTGAAATTTTTCCTTTTTTCCTGAAATCATTCCGGCAGTATTTATTGCTGTCTGCATTCCTTTTTGGACTATTGAGCTATTTATTAAAAGTCATTTTCTGAGAGCGATTGCATTAATATTTAGCGTTGGTGTGGATTTGTGTTCTATTGTTGCGCGCGCACTGAGTCATTAGAAAGTTCAATTTTCAATTTTCATTGGTCATAAAACGGTGCAATAATTTACTCGAGCTCATTCCGATTTCGGATCGATGACACAAGATTAAAAAAGTTTAATCTTTTTAAACTCCCAGATTAAACTCCTTTTGCATAAAGATTTTCGGAATGGCTACGCGGCAAAAATATTTATGCGTATCTCGATGCGGTTGCATTGCAGACGTACTTCATCGACAATCGCATCAAAGATCATCATGCTTTACATGATGCCAAGGCTAATCGCCACGCATTTAATCGGGAACAAGCTGGGGCGGATGTAAAACGAAAGGTAAATTTGCGATGTTCTCATTCAATTTACGGATACCAGTGTTCTTGCCTAAATGCGGATCTAACTGGGCCGTCATGTGTGCATTATTGCTCAAACTAAGTGTGGCTGCGGCGGATGATGATCTGACGTTGCATGACCATATCCGCGGTTCTCGTTACTGCGAAATTTTGGTCGTTAATGGCAGTATGACAGATCTAGTTGCCACCGTTTATAACACACTAGACGTCAATGACTGTCCGGCTAAGCAATGGAGCGCCATTGACCCCAGCGTACTCAAAGAGCAATTGAACGCGAAGGCCGTCGAAATGAACGGGCCGCGCTACTTTTTGATGGATAAGATTGGGCAGTCTAATGTCGCGCCGCCGGTCACATTCCTAAGTGGTTTGGGTTTTAAGGAGCGTGCTACAGTGCAAATCCCACTCACCACTATGTTGAGAGGCAAAGCCAAGCCCTATCAGGAAACCACTGTCAAGCGCTCCACAGAGTATGTATTTACGAAAGGCAGCGAAGTCTATGAATTGGTTAGCCCCGAGCACACGTATGTGATGCAAACCTATGCCCAAATTATCGACCCCAAACTGACCGAGGCTGACCTAGCGAAACTAGGCAATCGCTTGAAGCTTCCCAAGCGCTGGACCTACAAGGTTGTTATATTGGATAAAGATCTTGTACTTAAGACCGTTGCAGCCCAAGAAGCCCATGTCACACAGGACGATTTACTCAACACCTATCAGCGCATTGATTAACCATGTTTGCTCATTGCATGGTATGCCGATTCTTCGTGTTATTGCCGAATTTACGGCATAACTTTTAATCCATCTGATGCAAAAATGATCGGACCTCTATAAGCATTTTTAATCGAGATCTCGACTGCTTGACGCGAATAATCTACCGCTGGCGATAAATGGCTTAGCATTAATTGTTTGACTTGCGCATCACGAGCTAATTCGCCAATAGTATTTGGAGGTGTGTGCAATGTATAAAGTATCTCTGGTGAGTTAGGGCGATCTAGCACCACCGAGTTGAACACTAGTAAATCCGTCGCTTGTGCGATCGTGAGTAAATTGGGCAATCCTTGTGCATCGATATCACCGCTAAATGTGACACTCCTTCCGGCGTAGTCAATTCGGTAGATTATCGCTGGTGCGTCGCGATGATGTCCTGCAATAGCACTTATTTTTAGTTCCCCATCGTTAAGTATGGTCTTGGGCTTCTGTCCTTGCTTTACAGTGGTGTTACGATTTTGCGTTACCGTTGTTATGGGCGCTGAAAAATCGCGCAGATAGCCAAAAGCTCCGTCTTTGTCAAACAGTAAATGAACTAAGCGGTTAGTCGATGGAAATGTTGCGTCTTCATTTTTGCCAAGATGTCCATCTGGCCCGAACACGCGGAAGTTAATCGTCCCTTGACTTGATACTGCTCTTGCTTTGAAGAACCCGGGTAATTCGCCGACGTGATCGATGTGTAGATGCGTCAGCAACACAATATCGGTTCCCGCGATCGAAAGCCCTGTTTCGCCAAGGCGGGCAAACGAGCCAGGGCCTGCATCCACCAAAATTCGCGGTACGTGATCCAACAAAACCAGATAGCTTGAACTTGCGCGACCAGTTGCACCAGGCCCGCCAGACCCTAGCACGACCATTTCTAGTCGGCTTGCTTCTTGACCAGATGGAGTAGTTAGCGTCGCAGAATATCCGATCGCAATAAGCGGGAGCGAACACATCGCCGCACACGTAAGGTGGCGCCATAATCGAGAGATAATATTCTTCATTGAATCGCCTTTCGGTGGTTATTCTTATTTTAGACAATCAAGTAAATCAAAAACGATAACAATAGAAACTACAGCGCCGTTGGTGCTCCAAGACTTACTTCAGATTATTGCATAGGTTGAGTAATCAAAATGCCATTGTTTTTTCACGGAAACTAGCCTTTCGAAATGTAGTGGACATTAATCGGGGTTGTACTATAACTAAACAGGATGTTTCAATTAATTTGTTATTTATTCACAATCCTTAACTTGAAATGGGTTCCAAAATGACGCCTTCCACCTTGTTGTCGAAAACACTTTTGGCTTTAACACTGTTCACTTCAATCTCCCTCGCTGCAACAGTCGAGACACCTACTTCCCTCAAAGGCACTGAGCTAGTTGATGCAACCAAAGCCAAGTCGCTCATGGATAGCGGAGTCAAGATCATTGATACGCGTGTTGCGATCGAATTTGCTGAGGCTCATATCAAAGGCGCTATCAATGTTCCCTACAAAGAAAAAAGCGCGAAAGCCATTGATTTTGATGCAAGCCAGGATTCTTTTGATGTGGCCAAGCTGCCTGCTGATAAAAATGCAGCGATTATCATGCAATGCAATGGACCCGAGTGCTGGAAAAGTTATAAAGCTTCGGTCGCAGCGATGAAAGCTGGTTACAAAAAAATCTATTGGTTTCGCGGAGGTTTCCCTGAGTGGAAAGCCAAAGGCTACCCCGTAGAGTAAAAATAGCGCTGTTATCGGTAATTCAGGAGTTATCCAGCCGGATGATTTGCGCGCAGTTTTGACTTTATATCTATGAACACTCTTAAATTTAAATTATTTGTGATTGGCGGCGTTGCACTGTTGGTCGCACTGCTGCTGGTGGTAGTTAATATTTATAGCGTCAATCAGGGCACTCAAGCACTGGCAACGGTATATGAAAATCAGGTCAAGCCCGCCGCATCACTACAAAGCATTGATAATTTGCTGAAAGATGTCCGATTTAGGATGGCGGCGGTACTGGTCGATCAAATGCCAGTAGCGAGCTCTAAGAAACAGGTTGAAGAAGCACGTCAAAAGGTTTCTGAACAATGGCAACAGTTTAAAGAAAAAACTAAGGGCAACGTCTTTAGCGCGGAAGCGCAAAAGCAAATTGAAAAAATTGACAAGCAACTACTGCTATTACCAGAGTTTCTCAATAAGCTCAGCAGCGCCTACGCTGATAACGACAAAAATAAAATAGGTTCAGTATTAGAAGATGATTGGCCGCTGATTCAAAGTGGCTTACTCAATCCCATTTCAACGTTAGTGGAGTTTCAGCAAAAATCAGTCAACGATACCTATCAAATCGGAAGCGCTAAAGGAGCGCAATTGATCTATGTTGCGATCGGGTCGCTGCTGGTGAGCGTAATTGTTTTGGTGCTACTTGGACTTTCCCTTTTTCGCGCTATTTCAACGCCACTTCACTCTGCAATCTCGATTGCTCGCACGATTGCTTCCGGCGATTTAACCCAAAACATCGAAAGCCATTCGACCGAGGAATTCAACGAATTGCTATCCGCTTTAAAAGCCATGAATTCGCGTTTGGTCGATATTGTCGATGAAGTGCGAACTGGTTCAACGACGATCGCAACAGCCTCGAAAGAGATCGCCACAGGCAACATGGATTTATCGTCCCGCACGGAGCACCAAGCTTCGTCGCTAGAGCAAACCAGCGCGTCGATGGAAGAATTAACTAGCGCCGTAAAGAAAAATGACGAAAATGCCCGCATGGCAAATCAATTGACCGCATCAGCCTCGGACGTGGCGATTAAAGGTGGCGAAGTGGTGATGCAAGTCGTGGGCACGATGAGTGGAATTACTGCTGCTTCTAAAAAAATTGAAGACATTATCAGCGTGATTGATGGCATTGCATTCCAAACGAATATTTTGGCCTTAAATGCAGCGGTTGAGGCCGCCAGAGCTGGTGAGCAAGGTCGCGGTTTTGCCGTAGTCGCGGCGGAGGTTCGTCAGTTGGCTCAGCGCAGTGCAACGGCCGCCAAGGAGATTAAGGCGCTCATCATTGATTCTGGTGAAAAGGTTGTGGTCGGAAGTAAGCTCGTGGATGAAGCGAGTTCAACCATGCGCGAAGTAGTCGCCAGTGTTGAGCGAGTAACGGTAATTATTCATCAGATCGCGTCAGCCAGCATTGAGCAAACTTCCGGTATCGAACAAATTAATAAGGCCATTGAAGGGATGGACGAAGTCACCCAACAAAATGCAGCCTTGGTAGAACAAGCCGCCGCTGCAACCGGCTCCCTCCAGACCTTAGCAGAGAACTTAGTCGAATCGATTAATGTTTTTAAAACGTCGCACAACGCATACGCCGCAACCAGTCATGAACTATCGACGATGCGCAAGCTAGGCTAGAAAGCCGAGGAATTGGCCTCTGGTAGAAAAGTTAGGAAAGGCCTTGCGTGTCGCTAAATGTTCCTAATAAATAGACGGATAAAGTTGCGGATTACTTGGGCTGTTCGTTGCCATAGGTCTTGACGAGATAGTCAATAATGAGCGGCATATCTGCGTCGTCAACCGGTGCTTTAAAAACTGCCTTCATGCGTTTGACCATCGCTTCCCAATAAGGGCGTGCTGCGCTGGGCGGTTGGTACAGCATATATTCCGCTGAGTGGCATGCGACGCAATTGGTGAGTGCTTTTTGGTATCCGGGCAACGCGCTTGCTTTGAGTTGAATGCTGTCCGGCGGCAGGATAATTTCTTTGCGGTTTTTGGGATTGGCGGCGGTGGCCTCAAGAGCCATTATTCCGATCAAAAACAAACTACCACTGATAGTAATAAAGAGTTGGCGTTTCATGTCCACAGTCCTTAGATTGCAGTGATGCTTACTGATTCAATCACGTTGCGCATGTAACCGGCTGGCTGCCAATGCGCCGTTTGAGGTTGTCCCTCACCAGTGCGATTCCAAGCTCGCACCTGCAAATCAACAGCGCCTCGTTTGGGCGTAAAACCGAATGTAAATTCTCTAAATGAGTGCCTACCTAACTCCGCCCCTAACTTTGCATCAAGCCAGCTCTGCCCACCATCGGTAGAGTAAGCAACTTGACGAATACCAGCTCCACCATCGAAGGCAATGCCGCGAACTCTTATTGGTTGACCTGCCTGTACCGTTGCGCCACTTTGGATTGAGGTGATAAACGAGCGCACGTTAAAGCGACCAATTGGACGGGTCGCTGTCGGCGTAGTGCCAGGTTCAACGCAGGCACAATCGTTATCGGGAATGCGATAAGCCGGCTTCATCCAAAAGCCTTCATAAGTTTGATCGACTACGTTAATGCCGGACAGATGTTTGACCCAATATGTGCCATAGAAACCGGGAACGATTAATCGTACCGGGAACCCATTGAGCATCGGTAATTCAGCACCGTTCATCTGATATGCAATCATTACTTCGCCATCGAGAGCATGATTTATATCCAGCGATTTCACGAAATCACCACTAAAAATCGCTTTGTCTGAGCCATTAAAAGTGACTTGTTTCGCGCTGTCCATTATTTCTGCACGTTTCAGTAATTCTTGGAGCGGTACACCCACCCAGCGCGCATTGCCCATTGCACCATTTGTGAGCTGCCCACCAGTGACGCGGGGATTAAAAAGAGCGCGACTGTTACCCGAACATTGATTAACAGCGATCAATTCAACCGGTTTGAATTGAGTACGTAATTCTGCGACCGTTAGTTCAAACGGCTTGACGACTGCACTACCACCAATCTTGATAGTGTGACTTTCGCCATCAATTGAGGTTGGAATTCCGTAAGCGCCCGGCCAACACAGGTTGACCGGGCGTTATCTTGATGATGGAAATTATTGAGCTGGTTCCCAGCGATGGGGGAGTAATTCGCTGATGCGACTGAATGGTTGTAACGGAAGCTTTTCCAGCACGTCCTTCATGTAAGCGTAGGGATCGTGGCCGTTGAGCCGAGCTGAATGGATCAAACTCATGATTGCCGCAGCACGTTTGCCGGCGCGCAGACTACCGCTGAACATCCAGTTTTTTCGCCCCAATGCCACTGGGCGGATCTGGTTCTCAACCCAATTGTTATCGATCGGAACCTTCGGGTCGTTGAGGTAATGTGTCAGGGCCGACCAGCGATTCAAACTATATTCAATCGCCTTGAACGTGGCACTGCCACTGGGCACCCGTTGGCGCTGAACCAGCAGCCACTGGTGCAAGGCATCTGCGACAGGCTTGGCCTGCGCTTGACGAATGGTCAGGCGTTGTTCTTCGTCGAGCGGGGTTGCTTCTCGTTCCACGCCATAAAGACTGGCAAATAAGTCCAGCACTTCGCCCGCGATCTGGCTGCTGTGGTTCGCCCATAGTTCATGGAATCGGCGCCGGGCATGCGCCATGCATCCGGCCTCCGTAATACCAGATCGGAACAGTACTTTGTAGCCTGGGAAGTCATCGCAGACGAGGGTGCCCCGCCATCGATCCAGGAATTGTTCGGCGTGTTTGCCTCCCCGGCTTTCGGCAAAGTCGAATACCACCACCTTGATGCTACTTAGCGGCGTGCTGCAATAACTCCACAGATAAGCCTTGTGCGTCTTGCCGTTTCCTGGTTTTAGCATCGGAAGCGGTGTCTCATCGGCATGCAGCACCGGGTGGGTCAGCAATTCTTCTTTCAGTGCATCGACGAGCGGCTGCAACGCCACGCCGCAGCGGCCAACCCATTCAGCCAGCGTGGAATCGGGAATGGCTAATCCTGCCCGTTCAAAAATACCGGACTGGCGATACAACGGTAAATGATCGGCATATTTAGCCACGATCACTTGAGCCAGCAGTCCAGAGGTTGGAATACCCTTGTCGATGATTTGCGCCGGGACCGGTGCCTGCACCAGTGTTTCACATTGATTGCAGACCCACTTGCCGCGGACATGACGTTCCACCGTGAACACGCCGGGCTGGTAATCGAGTTTTTCGGACACGTCCTCACCGATACGCTTCATCTGGCAACCACACTGGCATAGTGTGGAATCTGGTTCGTGATGAATATCGGTGCGCGGCAGTTCTGCCGGCAGTCGAACACGTTTGGGTTGCTGCCTAGTTGGTTCTGCCGCGGGATTGGCCAGCGCCAATTGCTCGATTTCGGCCGTGACGGCGGCCAGGTCGACGTCGAGTGTTTCAAACAATTCGCGCTGCTGCTCGCCGGTATAGGCTTCGCTGGTTGCTGCAAATTTCTGACGTTTGAGGATGGCCAGCTCATGGGTGAGTTTGGCGTTCATCGCCTGCTGATGGATCAGCAGCTGGACCAACTGTTCCTTGGTGTATTGTTCGATGGTGGCGGCAAAGTTCATGTCTGGCAGTGTGCCAGAGTGGAGGTGATTTGATCAAAGAGGTTTACAGACGTTTACACCTTTGTGGCCTCGGCACTACAGGACGGAGATCGCGTGACCATCGGCCAGATTCTCCCATGGCAGCCCGGTCACCAATGCGCGAAGCTGATCGTGGTTGAGCCCGACACAAACTGTTGTGCCGTTGTTCCAGACAAACCTGCCCTTATTCAGACGGCGCGTTGCCAGCCATATGCCAAATCCGTCATAGACCAGAACTTTGATGCGTGTCGAACGCTTGTTGGCAAATAAATAGGCATGATGCGGGCGGGCTGCGCCGAACACCTTGACCACCCTGGCCAGAGCAGTGTCCATTCCGACGCGCATATCAATTGGTTCTGTCGCCAGCCAGATCGAATCGATCCGGATCATCGTAACCAGTTCTGCAGCCACTGCGCGCAATCGGCCGCCGCAACACCGGGCCAGCGCACAGTCACGTTGGCTGCGCCACGTTTGATTTCGATCACGATGTCCGGTGTATCGGAGACCTTCGTCGGGGCAGGCAACTGAAATGGAATGAATTCTGGAACCTGGGTGACAGGCGCGATTCGCATTCTCTCCATCGCCAATTGATCATGAGCCCTGATCCAAATCCGCACCTGATTGGCGTTCAACTGGTACCGCATCGCCGTGGCAGCAATCGAAACACCGGGTTGTTTGCAGGCTTGAATTACCTGAGCCTTGAATTCGGCACTGTGCCGACGCCGTTTCGGCCTATTGATTTCGTCATCCATAATGTACAAGTGTCCACTTAATAAGTGGACACGATCATCTGCGTTTACGGTCTTAACTTCAAGGTGACTTCACCGGGTGCTTACGGAATTCCTGCGTTGTGATAACGGACGAAGAATGCATCATTCGGCGTAATCAACCCGTCGTTGAATACCTCAAATGGTGTTTCAAGTTGGGGTGGACGGGAGGTAAGTACGATAAGGGGACGTTTTTCTGGAAAGGCGACCAATTGTCGGTGGCCGTTTGTGATTGGCAAGTCGATGCTGCCTACTTGGGCCACTGATTTGCTGGTGAAGGTGCTGAGTCCGGCTCCTGCAATAAGGCCAGCGCTACTGATCATCAGCTTGCGGCGCATTTGGTTGCAGCTGTCATCATTATTCATACTCACTCCTTGTTGGGATTGGTACTAAATAGTTCAGGTTTTATGCTAACCGTTTCAATACAGACCCCGTTGGCTTGGGTCACCAGTAGTTATAGCACGTAATACGTGTTGGTATTAAATAATCATTGGATAATTTTTAGGGAATCAGCCTAAAAATTATTCGTGACCTGTCTTGGATAACGTCATTGCAATGGAGCTTTGGTTCTATATGGTACTGTCGCCAGTGTTGTTGAGTGATTGAGGACTGTGCCAATTTACGGGTTTTGAATTGACACAAGATCCATCGAAAGCAATTTGACAAACGGCAGTGCCGCTAATATAATACCTACCAACTAGTCGGTATATTAAGGTGAATTTATGCATATCAATTCGAATTTCTCACAACGGGTGGTCATTGAGGGTCCAAGCTTGCCGTGGGTCGACTCGCCGATTCCGGGAATCCAACGTCAGTTGCTGGAACGTGATGGTGGCGAAGTAGCGCGTGCGACATCGATCGTGCGGTACGCGCCGGGCTCTAGTTTTCAGAATCATCGGCACGACTTGGGTGAAGAGATCTTAGTTTTAGAAGGTGTTTTTAGTGATGAGTCCGGAAGCTTCGGCCCAGGAACTTATATTAAGAATCCGCCGGGCTCTTCACATACACCGAGATCCGAGACTGGTTGCACATTGTTTGTTAAGCTGCGTCACCTTGATTTAGCTGATACTCAGCGCATTGTAATTAACACTCGCGGAGCAACTTGGTTTGCGGGCCTTGTGCCTGGGTTGTCGGTGCTTCCCTTGTCTGAGTTCGGCACCCAGCATACCGCTCTGGTAAGATGGGCGCCAGGTACTCAGTTCAATCCACATAGGCATTATGGTGGCGAGGAAATCTATGTAATGGAGGGCGTTTTTGAAGATGAATTCGGACGTTATCCGGCCGGTACATGGATACGCAGTCCGCACCTAAGTGCGCACTGCCCATTTAGCAATGAAGGTTGCACTATATTGGTAAAAACCGGGCATTTACCTTTGGTCGAAGTAGAATAGGAACGAGCATGAAACATTTTTCCGAAATTTCGCCCGCTGCTGAGCGCGTGGTCGACGTTGCTGAGGATCTATTACAACAGCACGGTTATAACGGATTTTCTTATGACGACGTGGCACAGTTAATTGGGATTAAAAAGCCTAGTATCCATCACCATTTTTCGAAAAAAGAAGAACTCGTGGCCGTGGTGGCGCAACGTTATACACACCGTTTTCGCGAGGAACTGCTGCGCATCGAAGGGCAGCATTCGAAAGCCCCCGATAGGCTAACTGCGTATGCAGCACTTTTCGAGCGTACATTTGTTAAGAATCGACGCCTTTGTGTCTGCGGCATGTTGGGCGCTGAGGCAGACTCGCTGCCTGAGGTAGTTGTGGACGAGGTCCAGCGATTTTTTAAAGTCAATCTTGGTTGGCTAACTTCCGTCATCGCCGATGGTCAGAGCGATGCATTAATTAAGTCTCAGTCTGCGGCTGAGGTTCTCGCGGAAGCGTTCTTGTGTGCCTTAGAAGGTTCCATGGTGGTTGGCCGTGGGATGCGGTCGCCGCGCGGCCCGGCTGAAGTTGGAAATACCTTTCTTTTTGGTGTGTTGACTTGATGTCGGCATTTTTTTGTGATGTTTATCTACCTTTTAGTAGGTAGCTTAATGGAGTTGTTATGAGTAAAGAATTTACTGACAAGAAGTTATTGGTTGTGGGTGGCACAAGTGGAATGGGGCTGGAAACGGCCCGCATGATTCTTGAACTCGGTGGAAGTGTTGTCATAGTTGGTCACCGCCCAGAGAAAGCTGAAGAAGCGCGTAAAGAGTTGTCGTCGCTAGGTTCTGTGACCGCCCTGACTGCTGACCTTTCGCGGGACGACGATGTGAAGCGACTTTTACATACTATTGACGAGCACCACCAAGACATTGATCTGTTGGTCAATGCGGCGGGTGTGTTTTTCCCAAAGGCGTTTCTGGAGCACACCGAAAGCGATTACGATCAATATTTGGCGTTGAACAGAGCTTTCTTCTTCATTACTCAAAAAGTGGTCGCGAATATCATTGCTAATGAGCGCCCAGGTGCCATCGTAAATATTGGCTCGATGTGGGGTAAGCAGGCTATTGCGGCGACACCATCTTCGGCTTATTCGATGGCAAAAGCAGGCGTGCATTCGCTGACACAGCATTTGGCAATGGAATTAGCAGCTAAGCAAATCAGGGTTAACGCCGTTTCTCCAGCGGTTGTCGAAACCCCGATCTACGAGGGTTTCATACCAAAAGCCGATGTTCATGGAGCATTGCAGGGATTTAATGGCTTCCATCCGATAGGAAGAGTTGGTACTCCACGAGATGTGGCCGAAGTTATCGTTTTCTTGTTATCGGACAAAGCAGGATGGGTAACAGGCGCGACTTGGGATGTCGATGGCGGCGTGATGGCGGGGCGCAACGTTTAAGGTAATCGAATCAACCCATGGGCATCGCAGCTTATAGTTTCGTGCTTTAGTCGTTGCTGTAGTCAAATGTTGGCTTCGCGACGACTTGGCAGTTGGCAAATGCTGACCGCGATCTCTCGTTTGACGCCTGTGTTGATTAAAGACGTTTAACGGGATCCATTAGACACTACTCCAATGTAGGGACATGTGTTGGTTGAGGCTTTATCCAACACCGCATAGGTAATTTTTACTTCTTAACTTGGATAGTATTGACCATCAATTAAGCAGCAAACTTTGGTTTCATTTATCTAGTGCCCGCAATTTCCGATAGAGCGACCGTTCGCTAATTCCTAATTTTTTTGCTAATTCGGCTCGGCTTCCGGCGTGAGTTTCAAGTTGAGTGCGTAACTCATTACGTTCGATTTCTCGCAAGGATCTATCTTCCGTCTCGCTCGGTGACGGTGAGGTCAGTGTTTGTATTCGTTTGATTGGGTTAGACGCTACAGAACGCTCAACATGAGATCGCTCGATTAATAGGCCGTCGCAAAGCAGTGCTGCGCGCTCCATGATATTGCGTAATTCTCTGACGTTACCAGGAAAGGAATAGGCACTTAAATACTGTAGGGCTTCGTCGGATAAAGTTAATTGTCGCTGTGGCGCGACCCTCTCAAGTAAAGCAATTGCAAGCAGCTTTATATCCTCTGCTCGATGCCGGAGAGGCGGGAGTTGAATTGGGAATGTACATAGTCGGTAATACAGATCTTCGCGAAATACGCCATCTGCGACCATGGCTTGTAAATCGCGATGGGTTGCCGATACAAAGCGCACATCGGTACGGCGTAGCTCAGTACTGCCGACGCGGCGGTAGGTGCCGCTCTCTAACATACGCAATAATTTCACTTGCATTGGCAGTGGAATATCGCCAACCTCGTCTAAAAATAGTGTTCCGCCGCTGGCCGATTCAACCAGTCCAATTCGGGTTGCATTGGCACCAGTGAATGCTCCACGTTCGTGACCAAATAATTCGCTCTCAAATAATGTCTCGGTCAGACTGGCGCATTCCACTACCACAAAAGGTGCTTTAGCCCTTTCGCTGGCGTCGTGCAGCGCTTGTGCCACTAGTTCTTTTCCGGTGCCGGATTCTCCAAGCAATAAAACGTTGGCAGTCGATGGACCAACTCGCGCCACCATTTCAAGCATATGTAAAAAATCAGGTGAACGTCCAATCAACCCTTGGCGTAAATGGTTACCTTGCTTAACTCGCAGCGGTTCCATTTTTTCGACAAAATAGACCTGCTGACCTTGCTCATTTTTAATTGGAACCAACTCAATATTTACGTAGCTTTCGCCTTTTGGCGTGTGATGCACATGCAAGACTCGCTCGCGGTGGCCTGAGCTGCGGGCTTGTGCTAGAGGGCAAACTTCCCCTGATTGATCGCAAGGCGCGCTAAAGTGATGTGAAACGTCATAGCATGTTCGTCCGATTACGGAGACGTGCTGCCCAAACTGACGCTGGTAGGCGGCATTGGCGGCGATGATTCGGTACTGATCGTCGAACAGGATATGCGGCTCGGCTAATTCTTCTAGATAGGAGATGAGTTCGGGTATAGCATGGGACATAAGTAAGTATCCAACTAAGATATGACACGATTTACTGACTGCCATTATGGCAGTTTCTGCCAATTTGGCATAGAACATTCCATGAAGTTGGCGTAACTCGTTTCAAATTTCTTCTAGGTAACTGAATTTAAATCACTTTTCTTTCAGGAGTCCCTTGGCATGAAACATGCAATCAGAAAAGTCATGACCCATAAACCTCGTTCCCTTTTTCTCCATTTAGCCATCGCCGTGCTAATTAAGCTCATTGTGTTGGTGGGTTTATGGTGGTTTTTTATTCGTGATAGTAGCGTTGTGGTTAATGCTGATTTCATGGCTACACACATTGGTGTCCCCGCAAATTCTCAAGGAGTATCGAAGTGATTTCAGAACAATTGGTTGATCTTTCGCGGCTACAGTTTGCCGCTACTGCCTTATACCATTTCCTGTTTGTCCCTCTTACGATTGGCATGGTTTGGCTGTTGCTGATCATGGAAAGCGTCTATGTAATGACGGGCAAAGTAATTTGGCGCGATATGACCCAATTTTGGGGAAAATTATTCGGTATTAACTTTGCCTTAGGCGTCACTACTGGTATCACGCTGGAATTTCAGTTTGGAACTAACTGGGCCTATTACTCGCATTATGTCGGTGATATTTTTGGCGCACCGCTTGCGATTGAAGGCCTGATGGCGTTCTTTTTAGAATCTACCTTAATTGGATTGTTCTTTTTTGGTTGGAGTCGCTTAAGCAAACCAAAACATCTGTTGGTTACTATGTTAATGGCCGTTGGAACTAACTTATCAGCGTTATGGATTTTGATTGCTAATGGTTGGATGCAGAACCCGGTTGGCTCTGAGTTTAGTTATCTCACCATGCGTATGGAGATGGTCGATTTTTGGGCGGTTGTTTTTAACCCTGATGCACAAGCTAAGTTTGTGCATACTGTCTCCGCAGGTTACTTGACTGGTTCGATGTTTGTTTTATCGATTTCGAGTTGGTATTTATTGCGCAAGCGCGATGTTGAATTTGCGAAACGCAGTTTCGGCGTTGCTGCGGCGTTTGGCCTAGCGTCTGCGTTGAGTGTGATCGTGCTTGGTGACGAATCCGGTTACACCGTCGGTGAAGCGCAGCAAACCAAAATGGCCGCGATCGAAGCGATGTGGGAAACCAAGCCAGCACCGGCTGGATTAACACTGATTGCCGATATTAACGAAGCCGAACAAAAAAATAACTGGGAAGTGGAAGTCCCTTGGGTAATGGGTCTGATCGGAACGCGCTCGGTAAGCAAACAGATTCCCGGCATCCACGACATTAAAATCAAAAATCATGAACGGGTGGTGCGCGGTATCGTCGCGGTTAAAGCTCTAGAAGCATTGAGAAAAAATCGCCATGACGAGCAAGCGTTAGCCATATTCAATGTCAACAAAAGCGATCTTGGTTTTGGTTTGCTTCTCAAAAGGTATGTCAGTGACATGGATCAAGTAACGCCAGAATTAATTGACCGCGCCGTGAATGACACGATACCGCGTGTGACACCAATGTTCTGGGGCTTCCGAATTATGGTTGGTCTTGGCTTTGCGATGTTGGCTCTATTTGGAATTGCCTTTTTTAGCACGATTAAAGCCAGTAAAGAAAAAAGTCCTTGGTTACTCAAATGGGCGCTTTGGATGCTACCGGCGCCGTGGATTGCCTGCGAATTAGGTTGGTTTGTGGCCGAGTATGGTCGTCAGCCTTGGACGATTTATGGTGTGTTACCAACGCATTTAAGTGTATCCACATTGAGCGTCAATAGTTTGTATGGATCGCTTGCCGGATTCGTCACCTTTTACACCGTGTTATTGATCGTGGAAATGTATTTGATGGTTAAGTTTGCACGCCAAGGACCGGGTAGTTTGGGAACAGGGCGATATCAGTTTGAAACAACACATGGTGCAGACAATCTTTTAGGAGCGGCAAAATGATTGACTATCCAACACTTAAGATTATTTGGTGGGTATTAGTCGGTGTCTTATTGATCGGCTTTGCGATCATGGATGGACACGATATGGGCGTGGGGACTTTGTTACCTTTCGTGGGTAAAACCGATTTAGAACGCCGGGTCGTGCTCAACACAGTGGGCCCGCATTGGGAAGGAAACCAAGTTTGGTTTATTACTGGTGGCGGTGCGATTTTTGCCGCGTGGCCGTTGGTATATGCCACCGCATTTAGTGGATTTTATTGGGCATTATTGGCCGTTTTGTGGGCGTTATTTTTACGGCCGGTCGGATTTGACTATCGTAGCAAAATCCATAATCCAACTTGGCGTAGCGTGTGGGATTGGGGCCTATTTATTGGTGGTGCGGTTCCTCCACTTATTTTTGGTGTGGCTTTCGGTAATTTATTGGAAGGTGTTCCGTTTCAATTCGATAATTACATGGCTTCGACCTACACAGGAACATTCTGGCAATTACTTAATCCGTTTGCCCTGCTTGCTGGTGTTGTAAGTAGTGCGATGATCACAATGCAGGGCGGTACCTATTTGGCGCACCGCACTGAGGGCGCGGTTCAACAACGTGCGATCAAGGGTGCCATTGGGGCAGCCGTGATGATGATTGTTGCGTTCATTGCTGCGGGCGTTTGGTTGCAAGTTATTCCTGGGTATCGTATCAGCTCTTTGATCGATACTGCGGCATTGTCGGACCCAATGAGTAAAACCGTAGTCCATGAATCGGGCGCATGGATGAACAATTATCGCTTGCAGCCGTTGTTGTGGATTTTGCCTCTATTAGCCATTGCAGGCGCATTATTGACGACTGTTTTGCTGTTGGCGCGTCGGACATTAATCGGATTCGTCACATCATCGCTCGCTTTATTGGGTGTGATCGGTACAGCTGGCGCGTCAATGTTCCCATTTTTAATGCCGTCCTCTAGCATGCCAAATGCCAGTTTGACGGTGTGGGATAGCGTATCGAGTCACCTTACCTTGGGTATCATGTTTTGGGCGACGTTGATCTTTATGCCGCTAATTATTTTCTATACATCATGGGCTTATCGCGTCATGCGTGGCAAGGTCACTATCGAGCAGATTAAAGCTAACGAGCACAGTGCTTATTAACGGTACGCAGAAGGAGTAAAAATATGTGGTATTTCGCTTGGATTTTAGGTGTCGGTTTTGCACTGTTGCTTGCTGTATTGAACGCTATGTGGGGCGAAAACGAAGCGGCTCGACGTGATGGTCATCAGGACGATGCTGGATTATGAAAGCCCAGTCAACAAGCCGTGGCGCGCTTGGTATGCAGATCCTGTGCTTGCTAATTGCGCTAAGTATTATGGTCGGTGGCACCGCTTATCCGCCGTTGTTGATGACGACATCGGGTAAGGTCGATCATGGATTGGCCACGCTGATTTTTTGGTCGATGAGCGCAGGATTTGTTTATGGTGTTGGTTTTGTACCAAAGAATATAGTGGCGCGTTGGCTACTTTCGTTTTGGGCTTGCTTGGTGGGATTATTAGTTGCCGGGCTACTGAAACTTTTTCTGTAGATACTATGTATTTTCGAGTCCTTCATAACCAAGCAAGTGGCTTCACCAGCTACTTACTTGGTGATGCCACACGTAATGAAGCGGTGTTAATTGATCCACGGATTGATGATGTGGCCGTGACACGCGCGATTCTGAAAGATCAACGACTCCGCTTGAGCGCGATTCTATTTAGCCATGATCATGGACTGCTAGAGGACGAGTCATCACATAATGAACCCTCTGTCAACTCGGCAGTGTTAGCTGCATACGGGTCTGTTGGTGACGGCGGCGTTCAAAGATTGAATCGGCTGGACACTGACTTGCTAGCTTTTGGTGATGAACATCTTAGGATCATAAAAACGCCAGGTCACACCTTAAATTGTCGAAGTTTTTTGTGGCGAGATCGATTATTTTGTGGCGATGTATTAACGGTTGATAGTTGTCCGCATCAGCCCCGGCCAATCTCTGCGGACCACTTATGGAATAGTGTAAATCAGAAGATTTTCACTTTACCGTCCGAAGTGCTGCTATTCAGCGGACACACAAAGCAGGCGAGATTTCTCAGTTCTGTGCTTGAACAACGGCTTTGGCATCCTTGGTTTTCAGGTGCTACGCGCGATATATTTTTAGCGCGCGTTTCCGATAAAAGTAATATTGATCTAGCGATGTAATCTAATCCTTACTGATATGGCGGATATACCAAATTGAATATCAAGACTGGATCATTTTTTGATATATCCAAAAACAGATGTTAATTCATTCAACCTCAACTTACATAAGCCCTATATGAAAACTGCCCACGATCTTGTAACCGCTGCCAAATCTCATATCCAAGAAATCCCACTCGATTTAGCGCAATCAGACATCCTCAGAGCCGACATTTTGATTGATGTTCGCGAAAAAGATGAATTTCTTAACGGCCATATAGCTGGTGCTGTTCATATTCCACGCGGCTTGCTTGAATTTAAACTTAGTGCCACACCAGAATTCGGCACGCGTGATCTCAATATTGTTTTGTATTGCAAATCTGGCGGCCGCGCAGCACTCTGTGCATTAGCGTTACAGGAAATGGGATATCTCAAAGTTAGTTCAATCGCTGGCGGCATTGATGCGTGGATAGAGTCGGGAAGAGCTGTCGTAAAGCCCGAAATTATCGCATTTGAATGAGGTCGGATCAGTAAAACGTTTGCCAAGTAAAGTCTGAATAAAAATATTCCCTTTACTTATAACTTCCAATTTAAATCCACACTGTGAGTAAATAAATTATGTCAACAGCTATTCCTAATTATCAAGAATTAACTCAATCAGTATCAAAAAATCTCGCCGAGCTGCGCAAGGATATTCCCGATGTCATGAAGGGCTTTAGTGAAATGGCGCGGGCTGCGACGGCGGATGGCGCGCTGGATAAAAAAACGAAAGAACTTATTGCACTTACATTGGGTGTTGCCGCCCATTGTGATGCATGCATTGGCTTCCATGTAAAGGCGTTAGTCGGACTTGGCGTGACTAAAATCGAGCTAGAAGAAGCGTTAGGGATGGCGGTTTATATGGGAGGTGGACCTTCGTTGATGTATTCTGCGAATGCATTGGCCGCATTCAATGAGTTTTCTAATCCGGTTGTGGAATAGTGATTTGTCCCAATCAAGATTTAGCCTGCAGCCGCTGTTAGCCTTGTAGTCATTTATTTACTTTATTCTTTAGAAAAATATTTTCATGAAAATTAAATTCGTATTTATTGCAATCCTAGTAGCGATTTTTTCGGCATCGATGCTCAATGCCGCAGAGTTAGGTTCAACTGCAGTGATTGAAGTAGCTCAGGCAAACAAAATGGTTGTTCAGGGGACGTTATTCTTGGATGTTAGGGAGCAATCTGAATACGACGAAATTCATGCGCCTCGTTCGACGCTAATTCCATTGGATCAGTTAGGCGCCCGTATGAATGAAATTGCCAAATTCAAAGATCAACCTATCGTGGTCATTTGCCATTCCGGAAAACGTTCCCAAGTGGCTGTAAAGGCGCTAAGAGAAGCTGGTTTCCCCCAAGCTACCAGCGTAACTGGCGGGATGGTCGCTTGGGAAAAAGCGGGTTTTGATGTTGTAAAAAAATGACCTCAACCAGATGCTGTATGGACAGATATTAGGTAAATCCGAGGCGCTTAGCAGTTGAGAGTACGAGCACTACTTCGCTCGTAGCTCTTGAAAAGGATGTCCCGGAATCAAGAGCATCTTCTGCCTGAGCGTATTTTTTATCGTTAATTAACTCACCTACTTGGCCCGCTACATGGTGAAAATGCGCGTGTTTAACAACGAGTTCTTGAAATAATCCGCGCTCGCCAAAACGCTGTCCATCCGAATAAATCCATTTTCCAAGTGCACAACAGTTATCACGAGCTAACGTTTTTGCATCAACTGTCTCATTATTTTCAATCGCATCGCGCAGTTTCACCTTCCATTGGCGGTGCGCATCAATGATTGAATCAACATCAATCCCCTCAACGATTGCTCCCGCTTTAGCTGCCCCAGTTATACGGAATTCATCTACATGAGCCGCCATACGCACTGCCATTTGGCATTGTGCTGTCGCGACTTCTGCAGTCTGTTCGACTAAGGTCGCATTTGCTTGAGTATTTTGGTCCAATTCTTGTACCGCATTACCGATTTGGTTGATACCCATGCTTTGTTCTCTTGCGCCGTTTGCGACATCATCGAGGAGATGTTTAATTTTTTCCGCGTTTTCTACAATCTCTCTCATTGCGTCGCCCGCCTTTCTCACAATTCCTGTACCTGATTTGATTTGGTCGGTGCTGCTTGTGATGAGTAATTTGATCTCCTTTGCGGCATCTGCGCTTCGCCCCGCGAGAGCTCTAACTTCAGTAGCCACGACTGCGAATCCGCGACCTTGCTCCCCCGCGCGCGCCGCTTCAACCGCGGCATTTAATGCCAAAATATTAGTTTGGAAAGCGATCCCATCAATTACGCCGATAATGTCGCTAATCTTTTGAGACGAAACTTGAATCCCTTCCATAGTTTCTATTACATCCAGCATCACAGAGCCACCCCGTTCAGCAGTTTGTGCATTTTCAACTGCGATCTCGGAGGCTTGTTTGACTGAATCCGCTGTGATTTGAACTGTAGAGGTCGTTTCCTCTAATGATGCGGCGGTTTCTTCTAGCGCAGCCGCGGCTGCCTCCGTGCGGGCTGATAGATCTTGAGTGCCTTGCGCCATTTCCAAGCTTGAATGAACGATCATGTCACTGGCTTCTTGAACTTGCTTGACCGTTTCTCCAAGCGATCTCTGCATTTTCCCTACTTCTTTTAATAGTGAAGATATTTCGTCATTCCCAATAATCCCAATGTCCGCTCTTAAATCCCCCATCGATATACGAATGAGATGTTGGCGTAGATTTTTTAGTGCAGCCATCATTGAACAATAGAAGCCAATGAATAGATAGAAGGCGAAAAATAGTCCAATCAAAACAATCAAAACTGTTTTCCAAAGATCTTGCATGATGCCGGCGCGACGCTCGCTTAACATTTTTTCTAGTACACCAAGATTAGTTGAAACCTGTGCAAATTGGGCGTGCATAGCCTGGTTCGCGTTGTCTAAATAAGTCTTCCTATCTCCTTTAATGTCGGCTACACCGATTGGGAATGTTGTACGAACAAGGCCTTCAAAATTTTTAGTACTCTCTGCTGCGGAAAACGCTAGTGCATTCGAATATGCTGGTTCGGCCTTTTGTACTTTGTTTAAGTCGTGTATCGCAAGCGCTTGCTCATTGTCGATGACAGCCAGACGCTGTTGGATTCGTGCTGAGATATCAGGCGTTAGTTGTTCAAGTTTAATTGCAGCATATCCTAATCCCCGCAGCTCGGCTGTGCTTCGAATAATCTCCGAGTCGTGCATCAATGTAGCGCTAACCAGGTAGTATGAAGGCAGCTCTGGGTCAAGTATTAACCCTGATCCATCAATGCATTGATCTAACAC
>Ga0316224_1000707_pt1 | contig 43337 bp, 65 predicted proteins | sample TBH18013metaG_FD_206254 | JGI IMG/M metagenome (GOLD analysis project Ga0316224, IMG submission 206254) | Freshwater microbial communities from Trout Bog Lake, Wisconsin, USA - TBH18013 | ecosystem: Environmental > Aquatic > Freshwater > Lake > Hypolimnion/Profundal zone | place: USA: Wisconsin... | reverse complement strand
GCTGCTTGCCGCTGTGCCGGAACTGCCCGCCGCGATTTACGTGCGGCTGATCGACCTGCCGCTGCTCGCCGCCGTGCCGGGACTGCCCGCCGCGACCAACGTGCGGCTGATCAACCTGCCGCTGCTTGCCGCCGCGCCGGAAATGCTTGCCGCGACCGACGTGTGGCTTGAAAACCTCCCGCTGATTGCTGCCGCGCCGGAACTGCCCGCCGCGATTTGCGTGCGGCTGATCAACCTGCCGCTGCTCGCCGCTGTGCCGGAACTGCCCGCCGCGACCGACGTGTGGCTTGAAAACCTCCCGCTGCTTGCCGCCGCGCCGGAAATGCTCGCCGCGACCGACGTGCGGCTGATCAACCTGCCGCTGCTTGCCGCTGTGCCGGAACTGCCCGCCGCGATTTGCGTGCGGCTGATCGACCTGCCGCTGCTCGCCGCTGTGCCGGAACTGCCCGCCGCGACCAACGTGCGGCTGATCAACCTGCCGCTGCTTGCCGCCGCGCCGGAAATGCTTGCCGCGACCGACGTGTGGCTGATCAACCTGCCGCTGCTTGCCGCAGTGCCGGAACTGCCCGCCGCGATTTGCGTGCGGCTTGAAAACCTGCCGCTGATTGCTCCCTCGTCAAATTCTTGATGGAGATGACCGATGAACGAACACCCTCACACTCATCTTGACCCAATGCCGCCCGCCGCGATTTCCAGCGGTGGGACTCGCGGCTCATATTCGGCAGATTTCACCGTGCGAAATTTGTCGGTAGTCGCATATACCCAGGGTTTCACGCTTTGGCATTATAAAGCTCCGGTGTCAGATCTTCGGAAAATCTTAGCGCCAGGATTTTTTACTGCGGCCAATGACATGTTTTCTGTTGGCGACATGGTTCTGATTTCTGCCCGTGATGGTGGATCAGTGGCGTTTATTGCTGCGTGCGACCCGGCTATTGTTCTCGCTCCAATGGGAGGCGTGTGATGGCTAAAATTTCTAATTTCCCAGATGCGCTACAACCGATCATTGCACAAGGGCTTCTAGTCCGCGAGTTTGAAAGCTCTATCAAATATTATCATAGTTTTCGTTCATGCGCCGACCGCGTGACGACTGATGCGAACGTTCCGCTTTATTCGGCACAACCGCCGGTCAGCATGGTTACGTCGCGCATCGGCGTTGCTTCGCAGTTCCTGCTTAATGCAGCGATGAATGGCATGAACACAATACATAAAATCCATACATTGGCTGAAAAAGCGCTTAATACAGCATCGCATCCAGTTGATATTAGTGGAGTATTAACATTAAATGCAGTGCGCGATGCAGTGGATATATTGCGAAAAAATGCAATTCCTGATATCGATGGATATTATAATTGCTATTTAAACCCGACAGCATCATTGCAACTTCTTTCAGATAAAGAATACCAGGATTTTTTTAACCCTCCATTTCATCATATTAGTCGGCGCGGTATGATCAACACTTTTATTGGGATACGTTTTATTCCTATTCTAAGTTTGGAGGGTGAAAAATCAATACGCCGCACCTTTATTTGTGGCCAAGGCGCATTGATTGAGAGCGTGCCGGACGATCTAATTAAGGCCAGCAAGATTAATGACAGCGACACATTGATCGACGTGATTGATGGCTCGTTGATGCTAACTCGTGAGCCGATTGACCGTTTGCAACAGATTATTACGCAGTCATGGGCGTACATGGGTGAGTTTACAGCGCGCCCAGATCGTTTTGTCACCATTGAAACGCAGGTGTCGGCATGAGCGCGCACATCTCCCACCTCCCGCCGCGTCTGGTCGCTGCGTTCAGTGGCCCGGAGGTGCTGGCAGTCGAGGTCATCGAATCCACCGACGACGCGACGCACACGATTTCAGCAGCACTCGAAAGCGGATTCCTGACCGTGCGCGACGACATGGACGAGGCCGACGAGCCATTGCCGGTGGCGGATGTGCTGTTCCTAGCCGCGTCGAGCCACGCCGAGCGCGCCCGGCTCATTCGGTTCTTTCGGGCAATCGCTGACGGGTTGGAGGCAGTGCAATGATGCCTCTCATCTCCTGGGTGCGCCTCAAGGAAAAGCGCGCCGCCCGCACTGAGATCGGCGGCGTGAAGTTGGGTGTGTCCATCGTGGACCGGCCAGACGGCACATTCGCCATCGTCACCACGCGCGACGATCCAGACCAGGACTGCATCGAAACACATTGCCTGAAGATTTTGAATGAATTCCGCCAGACATTGAAAGGGCTGCTGTGATGCATCCAATTTTCCGCCGCCGCGCCTATCGCGCCGCCCGTGTAATCCTCTGCGCCTATGTGTTCTGGCCGATGCTGGCCGGTGTTGCGCTCTGCTGCTGGCTGATGTGGGGGCACATTAATGAGCCGAACGGAAGCGCAAGTTTTGCTATCCAGACTATCAGATGCGTTGCAAGACTTGCATGATATGCGGTGGGATAATGCAGTGCCGCAACATGTGGCAAGTGCGACTGCGGCGCATATCAAACACATAACCGAGGCGATGAACGAAATCCGTCGCCTCCATCAAATAGGAGCTTAAATATGAGTGTCGCACCAAAACGAAGCAAACTCGCTGCCGTGCAACCAAAAGCCGCCGCACCATCAAAGCCTAAAACACTTATTTATGGTGCTCCTGGCGTCGGTAAAACATGGGCGTCTCTTGATTTTCCAACAGTTTATTATATTGACACTGAGGGCGGTGCTAATCTTGCACATTATATGGAAAAACTAGACGCAAGCGGCGGCGTTTATCTCGGCCCAGAACAAGGAGCTTTGAATTTTGATATCGTGCTGGAACAAATTCAATCTCTGATGACGGAGCAGCATGATTACAAAACCCTGGTAATCGATAGCATCAGCAAGCTGTTCAATACTGCGATTGCCGATGAAGCCAGCCGTTTGACACGCGAAAACAAGAAGGATGAATACGGTGCGAGTAAAAAGCCTGCCGTGGCTTATATGCGCCGATTGGTGGCATTGCTAACCAAATTGGATATGAATGTCATCCTCGTTAGCCATGAAAAGGATGAATATACCGGCGAAGGCAGCAATCGTGAAGTGACCGGCAAAACGTTTGATTGCTGGGATCGTTTGGAATACGAGTTGCATTTGTGTCTGCATATTCGCAAGCAAGGCGGTAGCCGGGTTGCCCGCGTTCGTAAAACACGATTGCTTGAATTTCCAGATGCTTCAATATTTCCTTGGTCTTATGCCGAATTTGCAGACCGTTATGGGCGCGATATTTTGGAACGCAACGCCAATCCGGTTGTATTGGCCGATGAAACACAGGTTAAGGAAATCGAAAGCCTGTTGAAATTGATCAATCTCCCAGAAGGAACGGTAGACAAGTGGTTGTCTAAAGCTAATGCGACAAGCTTTGAAGAAATGGATGCTGAAACCATTGGTAAGTGCATTGCGTTTGTGCGCGAAAAACTTCCGCTTTTATCTTCAGCTTCTGAATAACAAAATGGAATAGGAGTAAAATTAATGCGTGTTACACCAAAAACAGAAAATGAAGTGCGTGAATCTGGTTTGTGGCCTGTAGGGGAATATGATTTTGAAATCGTGTCATCGATTGAAAAATTGTCTCAATCAGGGAATGAGATGATTGAATTGAAAGTCAAAATTTTTGACGAAGATGGGAAATCAATCACTCTTTTTGATTTTCTACTTGAAAGCGTTGCTTACAAGTTGCGCCATTGTTCTTCCGCATGTGGCGTCATTGATAAGTATGAAAGTGGCATATTGTCCGAAAGTGATTTTTTGGGAAAAACGGGGCGATTGAAACTGCGCATTCAACCTGAAAAAAATGGCTATCCGGCTAAAAATAGTATTTCCGACTATGTTGTTCCATCTGGCGATGTGGTTAAATCATCATTACGCCCAGCCGCAAAATCTCCACCGATGCCCCAATCAACGATGGATGATGACGATATTCCGTTCTAACCTACTGATCAAAACCGGCCCTGTAAAATTCAGGGCCGGAAGGAGTTTTGTCATGAACAAGCCCAATGTGGATTTGCATGTAAAACGTCTTGAAAAAATTAAAGAAATGTTGGCGCAAGGGCAAAAGCTGAATGAAATTGCTTTAAAGCTAAAGATTACATTAAATTATACACAACAAATTTGCAGAATTAATAATATTGATTATCCTAAATCAATTAATAATTTTGCTAAAAACAGGACAGAACGCCAAACAATAGGATTTTCAGACCCCCTTCCGCCGTTTCACCCGATTTCTGCATCGATTTTGCCGAAATTGGAAAGTTTGGAGATTCCGTTGTGACCGATAAACTATTTTCAAACCTGCCCGGGCAACCGCCACCGCGCACGATCTACACGGACCAGCACGCGCTTGAGCCGTGCACCCGCTGCAATGGCAGTGGCGTTATCGAATGTAAATTTGGGTGCGAAGAGTGCAGCGCCATCGAAGGGCCGAATAACACCCCATGTTATGGATGCAGCGGCATTCGACGGATGCCGGAATTTAATGAGCCATGCCGTCAATGCAAAGGCGCTGGCCAAATTCTGCGGCGCATTGCGCCTGTCACGGATTCCGATTTCGTGGAGGTCGCACCATGCGAGTCCTGATCGGCTGCGAATTTACAGGCGTTATGCGGCGCGCGATGGCCCAGCAATGGGGCAGATACGCGGATCGGGAGCATGCCGCATGACCTCTCCAATCTGCAAAACCTGCCGCTTTTATCGGCATTTCGCCAAGGACGAAGTGGCTGGCGAGATCGGCGATTGCATCGTGCGCCAAGTCAAACATGGGTATCGCTGGACCGATTGCGTCGATGCTGAGGACGAGTGCTGCCATCAACCGAGTAAATGGGAAACGAAAAATGCCTCGTGATATTCCAATTCTTTTCAGCGCACCGATGATCCGCGCGTTGCTCGCTGGGACCAAGACACAGACGCGGCGAATCATCAATCCACAACCATTGCAATGGGTCGCTCGCGTCATTGATGTCGGTCTGCCGCAACGCAAATGCGACGAAAATTGCAATGAAATACCAGATGAATGGGGGCAAGTTGAAACCGTTTGGTCTGGTCCGATTGAACCGGGGATGTGTGAGCCAGACCATGAAGAATGGTTACCGATCAAAACTCGCAAGATCGGTGATCGTCTCTGGGTGCGTGAGGCATACGCGCAGTTTTCGCCCCACGCCATGATTTATCGATGCGATCACCCCGAGGAAAATGCTTCAGGGCCACGCGTTGATTTGCGCTGGCGTCCATCCATCAACATGCCCCGCTGGGCATCCCGCCTGACGCTGATCGTCACCGATGTGCGCGTGCAGCGGTTGCAGGACATCAGCGAAGCGGACGCGCTGGCTGAAGGAATTGAGCGCATAAAATTTCCCGCAGGAGGCGATTGGGGATGGCCGAAACTGCGATACGCCAACCTCTGGAACGCCATCAACGGCCCCGGCGCATGGGATGCCAACCCTTGGGTGGTGGCGCTGACGTTTGATGTCGTGCGCCAGAACATCGACGCCATTACTGCGCAAGCAAAGGAACCAACCCAATGACACAGGAACTCAAGGCCGGGCAGGTGTGGGTACCGACGAAGGGGAAAGCGCGCCAGCTATGGCACATATCGTCAATCAAGAGGCATCCGGAATTGGATCGGGTTGGATGGATGTGGAGCACAATGCAATATCCACGATATTGTTGGCCTCGCGTATTCCGCGCCTGGATCACCCGCACGGGCGCTGTTCTGAGGGAGAAAAACAATGTCTGAACTAATTTTTACGATTTTTGAATTGATCGGATATTTTATTGCTATCCTAGCTGGGATAATAATAGGAATAACTTTTGACAACCAGGAAAAAATAGATGCGTCAGTTAAAGCTGTGTTGATTTTGTTGACATTTGCGATTTTGACCATGATCCCGGCTTATTGGGCGGCTAGGTATCTTTAAACAAGATACACTTAAGAAAAGAAAAAATCTAATGGACTTTACAACAAATCAATATGCAATAACTATTCAAAATTCAAATTATGAAAATTTGAAACCAAATTCATATTATTATGAAGCACATTTACAGGATTCTACATCTTGGCTAATTGTTAATTTTGATGGTTCTGTTGAAATTGATTGGGAAAAAGCTGAAAAAGCTACTACATCAAAGAGTATTGCAATGAAATCATTGGCAACTGCTTTATTGGCGATTAAAAATAAAACGGTAAAGCCATTGGGGCATGGGGCAGGGCAATGACACCCAATAACCCCGTTCAATACCGTCTTGCAGATGGCACTATAGTGATTATCCCACGAGAGCCAATTGAGCGTGCCAATTTACCTATTCCCGGACCTGTGACACGGCCTGATGGCTCTGTGATATGGGTGGAGAATTTTGATCCGAAATCATTGGCAGACGCACAAAATTAATACGAATGTTGCTAATTCCCGGATGGCCTAATATATTTTGTGCCATCCGGGATGCATCGCACAGCCGATGCCATCCTATTTCAAAATGCGTGCAGAGCGGCCCATCAGTGGCAGTGTAGGTGACAAAAATCACTCTCCGGCTTCCATCGCCGCCAATTCACCCATGATGGCCGAATAGCCGACAGCATCAACGGCATCGTCAGGATTGTGCGCCCCGGCCAAAGTGCGCGCCACTTTGAATAAAACCATCATTGTGGCCACCTGTGACGGCAAAAGATCAATTTGTGCGCCAGTTAATCGCGTAAGATATGCTGACCAGAGCGCCGCGATGTTGGCGTGATTATCGCGTTTGTTGCCATGGGCGCGATCACGGTCGCCATCAAGTAGGCTGGCGGCATGGTGTGCGATTTCTGATGCTTTCATACTGCATTACTCCCTGCCCGCACACGATACCGCTGTTCACTCTCTATGACCGCGCCCCGAAAAATAGCGCGCCCATTGATCCATTCGCATGTTTCGGGAGGCATCAATATTCCATCCGCGTCAAAAGTAAGCACCACAAAACCCGGTTGCCAGCGTGTGGGTCTATTCCAAGTATACTCAAATTGCGGTTCGTAGGGGTGAGACAACATTCCACATTCAATGCCGTAATGTGTGCCGCGTCTGGTATAAACAGGTGTTACACCTAGCTGATGTGTATGTCCGGTGACAATAGTTCGCCCCATTCGTGTTGCATTGTTATGCCTTACATGAATACCGCCAGCGCCGGTTTCATGACGGATTTCAACATCGTCATTGATAACTGCTGCATATGCCATTTGCCAACCGGGCAATCTATCGATCAACCGAGGGCATAAATCCTGCATTTCACCGGCTTGCATCGCTATATAATTATCAATCCTCACATCATGATTTGACATGGTAATAATGCGATGTTCTGTTTCCGGTAATGAAAGCAAATAATCGCTAACCGATTGAATTTCCTCAGACACTTTAGGGGGATTTTGCCCTCGGATCGGCGGGTGTCGCGAAACTCGTGTTCCGTCAATCATATCGCCATTGAAAATAATAGCTGTCGGATTGATTTCTTTTGCCACTTGGCGAAATGCGGATTTGATTGGTGACAATGGTGCACGCAACAAAGGCCACATGTGCAAATCGCCAGCAATCATAACTGTAGCATTATGCAAATTAAGTGGAATTTCTACCGGATATGTCCATTTATAAGATTCTTCGCCGGGATCATTATTAAGAATGCGATAAATAGCAATGGAAATACATTCACGCGAAATGCCAAGACGGCGCGATGCTTCGGCTATTGCTGTCGGTTTTCCAATTTTTTTCTTATCGTCGTGTTTAGCAAATCCTTCTGATACACATTTCAAATAAACCGCGTATCGTTGCTCCAACAAATCGCGAGGAGTGTTCGGCGTTGCCATATATATCCCCTATTCAATCGGTGTGCGGCGGCGTCGAACAGTTGTTGATACCGGAGCATCTGGCAATTTATGTGATGCACCTAATGCACCACTTGCAATACTACTGATTGCCGCAATCACAGCATTGTGACCATTTTGAATGGTGGCTTGCAATGCTTCAATATCATCCTTTGTCGCCATATTTGTAGCAATATTGACGCGATGATTTGCGGCATTTTCTTTTTGATCTTGTAGATCAATACGCAGTTCTTGAATTTGCGTATTTTGATGTTTGACGATACCTCCGAGCATAGCTGTAATAGCCGCCGCTGCCCATCCGAGAAGCGTATTTGTCTCAGGAATATCAGTCATTGCTCATTTTCCGAAATAGTTTGGAGATTGAGATGCAAATCAAATTTGGCATTTAGCGCCAAATTAATTGCGTGCATTTCGTATAACAATCTCATGATTTGAAACGTCGATACGGTGTTGGCGACACCTAAAATAGGAAGCGCCACAAGCTGAATAACGCCGCTACTGATGAATTGAACAGCCTCTATTGTGGACGGCCATATAAAGCCCACCGCAATCAACCCGCAGCAGACATAAAAACATGTCATTGAGCAAAACCACGCCGCCAACAGAAAAGCAACGTTATTGTTTAGCCGCTTGAATTGACACCATAAGCCGGAAAAAACAATGCGCATTTAATCCCCCTCTACCGGAGGAAGATCGAGCGCGGTTAATACGGCTGGAATTTTGTGCTTTGTCGCAATATCGGCGCTGTCTGGAACTTGCAACCGAACAACGCCATTGACAGATACAAACGGCTCCCAAAAAGGCAATTCCGTCACAGGATCATTGCCAAATGCATTATATGTTTGGGTCCATTGCAAATCAAATCCGGATAAAAATTCTCGCAATTTAGCGCTGCCGACGCGAGGCGGTTCAAAAACTCTGCATGCGACCGGAGAATGCCCTGCATCAATAAGAGCGGCAGATGCGAGGATGGCTTGCCCAGCGCCCTTGCTGTGCCCTGTGATCAGGAATGCAGGCCACCCCAAAGCGGACATAGATTGATTGATAAAATCCAGCGCGGGAGATGTGTTAAACCACAGCCCGGAATGCACCGGCCCTAGTGATGGATGATCGTGAAGTATCTGTTGCGCCGCATCGAGATCAACAAGCCATTCGTCTAATTTGGGCAGTGTGCCGGAGAATGCCCAAATGTGGAAATCACCATCAACCCAGTGGAAAAGATGACAAGTTTTATCATCATTTTCCCACACAGGCATTTCGCTATCGACGTAGCATCGCGCAGCATAGGGCGCGAGGATGGCGGTAAAATTTGTCATCACGCGCCCCTAGCCAATTACTTCACAGCTTTGACGGCACCCACAGTAGCCACCACATCGGATGCAATCGGTGCAACAGATGCCGACACCGACGCCAGCGCAACAGCCGGATCAGTGCCCGCCTCAATAGCAGCAAGGAATGTGGCGTTGACCGGGCACGCATCCTGCAACGCTTTGTGCGCAGCCGCATCAACCGCATCAGCGGCCAGCACACCGGGAGCAATAGCCGGATCAACTGCCGAAGTGATGGTTGAAACCAGAGCCACAAGCTGCGGTGCGGACTGATCGGCTTTACAAATAATCGTATTGATTGCCGCCAGGCGGGTTGCTTCAGCCTGCAATTGAGCAGTCGTGCAAGCGCCTAGACCGAGAAGGACAACGCCCAGAATAATTTTACGCATTGACTGCGTTTCCTTCAGCAACAGGGGCGACAACTGGCGCGGGTGCGACAGTGATGTGCAGCGTGTTAGCGGGCGACGGTTGCGGAATAACAGCGCCATTGGCCGCATGGCCAACATTCATCGCCACCATATCAAGCAGCTTTCGCGCGGGTGCCCATTTGGAATTTGCATCAACCGGAGGCAGGATGGCAGCGAGAACAGCAGCAACAGCCACCAAAACCGGCATCCACGGCGCAAATTCCTTTAGCTGAGTATCGCCTAGTGCAGTGACCAAAGCGAAAATCGGGTTCGTATCCATGATAACTACCTATGATATAAGTGATGGATGCAGGCCAGAAGTGAACAAATCTGCTTCTTCTGCACGACGACGCCACAAATCTGAATTTATAGGCCATAACCTTTGCATGGCAAGTATAAATCCAGGAACTAAATCAAAGTTTTGAGCAGACATTGCATCTCTAATTTGACGCATTTCCAAACGATTATTTGAACCATTTGGCGTGTCAATCATATCAGCGCCTCTATTAAACACCAGAGACACTAATGCACCAAAACTATCGCCCGAAAGTAGTTCGCAATTATCAAACGCTTTTCGCGTGATATCCGCATATCTATTCACAACGATTGCGAATACTTTCTTCGCTATTTCTAAATCGATATCAATATCTTGTGCGGAGAGTGCAAGTCTTTGAGCCGCCGCACCAGATGTGCCCGCGTAGGACATCAGATGCGAAATTGTAATATCAGGCAAACACGCCCAATCCTTTGCAATCCGCAATGCAGATTGCTGACCGCAATCATAAAAGCCGCCAAGCGTGACACCGCTTGCACCGCCCGGCCATGAAATCGCCTGATAAGGCATATCGGCTTCCTGCGACCATAGGAAATCGATTGCGCGCTGTGATGGAGTGATCACGGCGACGCCACGTTCAGATTAAGGATCTGCGCACTCCTTGCCGCCGTGAGCGTGCCAGAAGATACCAATTGCGCCATGCCTGCGAGCAATTGCGGATTGGTCACATCGATTTGTCCGCCGTTGCTGGCCGCAGCAGCCGAAAGCTGCATCGCCCAAAGCAAATTCGCCTGCTGCTCTGCCACGGTGAAGCGCTGAATGAAGGCCAGAGCGGGCAATGTCGTGCCGACGGGGGCGCTCACAACCGGAGCGGTATCTCCGGCCACCGTGAATAGCTGGAAAGCCGATGCTGCGGACGCGGCATTGGGCGCGGTTACGCTTAGGCCGCAGCCGCTCCAGGTTCCATCGTCGTAGTGCGTCACGGTGCAGGTTTTGCCCGTGCTGCTGTTGGTGGCGAATGCCTGCGTGCCGAGCGGCGATTGCGCCGATGCTGAAGAAGCGAGCAGCACGATCGCCGCCAATGTCAGACCGAGTTTCATCACAGACCCACTTTCATCGTCGCGCCTGCGCCACCAGCGCCGCCTGTTGTCGTGCTGGTTGTGCTACCTGCGGTGCCCGCCGCACTCGCCGCCGAATATCCGTATGCGGTGCCGCTGACGGTGCCCCCGTTGGCAACATTCGCGGTTGTGCCCACAGATGCAGGGTTGAGCGTGATGACGTGCACACGGCCTGTCGCGCCGCCCGTTCCGCCCGCGCCCCCCTTGCCAGTCCCGAGGCCGTTGCCACCGCTGGCACCGCTGCCGCCAGAGACATCGAGCGCATTGGCGATTGTGCTGCCGAGCAGGCTTTCAGTGACGATGTAGATCGCGCCGCCACCGCCGCCACCGCCGCCGCCACCACCGGCAGCATTGCCACCAACAGCAGCCGCACCCGCGCCACCTGCGCCGCCCTTGGCCGAAATGATGGATGTGTTGGTATTGGTGCCGCGCTGGATGAAGCGGGCATATATCTGCACAGTGCACGCAGCACCACCGCCACCGCCGCCACCGCCGCCTGAATTTGTGGCATCACCACCACCGCCGCCGCCGCCAGACCCAAACAGCGCGCCCTCCACAAACGCATTTAGCCCGCTGACCGCTGTGAGGGACGGAGCCGGGGTGGGCAGGAGGAGCGTGTTGAAAATGCTCCCGCCCGCTCCAGCCGCCCCACCGGCACCAGTGGACGCACCACCAGAACCACCCTGGCCACCAATGCCGCCCAGCCCGACAACAATTGATGCGGCCGCCGCGCTGGTTGTGCCAGTTGTGGTGCTGCCAGCGCCTCCCGCGCCGTTGGACAGCGGCGTGTTAGGGACCGTGCCGCCGTAACCCGTGATATTCGCAGCGCCACCTGCGGTCGCACCGGATGCCGCGTTACCAGATGCCCCAATGGCTGTGATCGCACCCGTTGCCGCTGCCGAGAAATCGGCGGTGCCTGAGACAAAAACGCGGAACCCCGCAGTGTTGATCGTGCCGGTCCCGCTCAACGTCAGATTGGCGTAGTGCATGTCCCGCGAGAGCGTCGTCGTTCCGCTGCTGATCGTCACCGAGCCATCAGCCCCCGTGCCGAACAACGGCGTTCCGACATAAGGCGATTGCGCCACACCGCCATTGGTCAGCGTGGTGAATTTCCCCGTGCTGGCAGTCGTGCTGCCCACAGCAGTCCCATCAACCGTGCCGCCGGTGATCGTCGCATTCGACGACGCAAACGTTGGCGCAGTGACCACGTTGGAAATCAGCGAAAGCCCTGTGCTCGTGCCGTTATTGCTGAAACGCAGAGCGCCGCTGGTATTCCGGATGGCGATATCGCCCACGCCAGAGTCCGCAATCCACTGCCCCGCCCCGGCCACATATGCCAGCCACGCATTTACGCCAGGACCACCGGACCCGATGCCCGACGGCCCCGTGGTGTCCAAATTCAGCCAAGTCCCTGCCCCGCTAAACCATCCGGGAGTAACAATCATCCCTGATGCGCCCATCGAAACATTTAGTTCCGCGCAGGGCACGAACGGAATGCACCCAATCGGCGACGGCCCCGGCTGTTGCGCAAGAGCAGGCCCGGCCATCAACATCAGCAGGCCAAGAAGATATCTACGCATCAGTTATTCTCCGTCACAACATACGGGTCACTCGTGGTGCCCGTGGTATACTGAATCGCGGTCTTGGCCACCGACCCGCCGGGATTTTGACAAACGAAAGTCTGCCCCGGAGCCAACTGCATCGAATTCAGCAGCGTGGGCGTGCCCGATCCCAGCCAATAAACATACCCCGTGTGCGTGCTGGTGTTGTCCAGCAAACAGGCCGTTCGGCTAGCGTTCGCCGCCAACACGGTCTGAAAAGTCCCTCCCGTGGTGATGGTGCCGCTACTCATGGTGACAGGCGAAGTCACCTGCGGCGCTATTGTCACAGTGCCATTGATGGTATTCCCACCATAGATAACAACGGGCACACCAGAACCGCTTTGGATTGCGAATGTGGCAGAACCACTAGCAGTGATGCCTGCAATATAAGTCGTGGTGCCAGTGGCAAAAGCCACAGTTTGCCCAACTGCAAGCGGAATACTGCTTGTCGTGGCGACAACAGATGAAGTTCCAATAGCAACATATGCAGCAGATGCACCCGTATTAGTCACAACAATGGTTTGTTGTGTCACATCCGGCACAGCTACACGAGCGCTAGTGGATGTAACAGACAACGATGAAGATGCTCTCGGAATAAATGTATTAGTTTGCACGCATGGAGTTGCATTAATACAACCGGCTTGTTGGGCATATGCGCTACTAGACGCCAGCAACAAGGCAATGATGAGAATTTTTTTCATTTTATAACCTTTATTGCGGGACAAAATTAACAGTGGGAGGAGCGCCATATGCAATAGTGACAACATCACCCGGAGAAACAGGCATAACGCCATCAGTCGTGCGATATGTAATCGTTGAACCAAGCCGCGTCAAACTGATCGTCATTGTGCTGCCTGCTGTAAATACCATAGTCCCGCGTGCAGGTGCAGTATATGTTGCAGGCGATGCACCCAAAGATACAGAAACAATAGCACCTCCCGCCGTAGCTGTGCCACTGGTAAGAATAGCGGAATGATTGGCTGTAACAACGCCCGTGCCGGACGCTTCCAAATCCAAGCCGATATTTCCGCCACCATCTACACCGATTATAGGAGATGCACTCGCACCCTGCGTGATGACAATACCATTGGTGCCGGATGTAACAGAATGCAGACGCAGCAACCCGCTGTTATTGCCATCCCAGAATTGATATGCGTCAATTCCCTGGCCTTTTGTTTGAATAATGGCACCAACAGTTGAATCACTGCCATTAAACGACAATACATAAAATCCACCAGCAGCAGGACCACTATATGCAGTCAGCACGTTGTTGGTAGACGAAGATGCACCCGAACCAACAACAAATTGTGTCCCTGTGTTACTGCTTCCAATTGCGACAACACCCGTTCCATTACTCCGCAAATTCAATGCACTGTTTGTTGTAAATGCTTGAAGCTGATTGCTGGTGATATTGCCGCTAGGATCGACAACAAAATTAGGCGAAGCAAATGCAGAATTTGCAAATGTCAAATTGCGCAGGTCAACGCCATACCCGATAGTGCCACAAGAGCCAGTATTCGCGTGAGGATAACAGCCGATATAGGTTCCGTTGCTTTTAACCCCCGCAACACCTTCATATGTGCCGAGCGAAATACCCAAATTAAATAGGGCTGTGCCATCATTACCATTGGCACCAGCAATGACAACCGCTGCACTCGTATGAGCCGGTGATGGTGCGGAATTGCCCGACAAATCAACGATTTGCAAACCGATTTTGTCATTGACGCTCGAACCTGAATAAGCTCCAACATCAATTTCCTGACAAACGATTTGATCCCAATACGTGGCCCCAGATGCCAATCGGCAATTCGGATTTAACCCATACAAATGCCCGGCATACGCACCAGATGTGCCATTGTCATTATGCGCAGCCTGCGCCACAAATGTGCCGGTGGCATAATATCCATTGGTGTTTGATGTTGCCGCGACCTGATTATTGATGACATAGAGGCCGCTATAACCGCCCGTGCCGCCACCAAAATTCTGATTAATAAGCAAAGCGTTATTTAACGCGGTCCCACTGGATGATGTGTTTTCGACATCAATCAAATTCCAGTTAAGCTGGCCTGTGCTTGTACCATTGACGGAATCGAATAGCCACAAATCAGAATTATTTTGCGGATGCGGTGCGGACCCGGAATAGGTAATAACCCGGCCACTGGCCATTCCCAGATTGACAACCGCCTGACCCATCGGAACGCCATTTAAGCCAGCGCCCGAACCCGGCCCATAAGTCTGCGCAAGAGCCGGAAACGCCAGAAAGACAAATGCAAAAAATAAGCGTTTCATTGCAGACCCTCACCAACAATCGAGACACCCGATGCAGTCGAATTTACCGATACGGCATGAGTGCTTGGAACAAGCGCATATGGCTGGCCGGGATAAACGCACCACGTTGTTGATGGAGTTCCTGTCACTGTGCCTGCTGTTTGATACTGATCAACGCAAATTCCTGCCGCATTGCTGGTGCCGACAAAACCGCCAGCAGTCGCATGACCAGCCGCCAGCGCGGTGACAGCAGTGCCACCAGTGGCCACGGTGCCCACATCCAACGGAACAACTGTCAAACTCGTGATTTTGGTCTGAATTTGCGTTTGCTGCTGGCCGTATGTAATCACAGGCGTGCCAACGCCACTCTGCACCAACAGCGGCACGGTGCCACTAGCTGTAATAGCAGCGATATAGGTATTCAATCCTTGCGCAAATGCCAGCGTCTGGCCGGGTTGAATAGGGATGCCGGTTGTGGTGGCGACAATCGAAGAATTACCCATCGCCAGATATGCAACCGCGCTGCCCTGATTGGTAATCATCACATTCAATGATGAGCCACTGGCCGGAAACGCAATGCTGCTGCTGACATTAGATGCCGACAAAACCGCCGCACCGGATGGTGCAAACACATTCGTTTGCGTGCATGTGCTGCCATTCAAACAGCCCGCCTGCTGGGCATGCGCCGCAGTTGTTGTCATCAATGCAGCGATAATCAGGCGCTTCATGCCGTCCACCCATAGGCGTCAATCTGCGCCGTTGTCGTGATTGTATTTGAAGAAATTTGCGACAAAACGGTGTTCAATTCTGTCCCGTAAATCAATTGCGCATATGCACCAACCACCGGCGCAATCGCTACAATCTGTGCGCCCGTGACCGCAGTTGATGAATAATCATCCGCGATCCAATTGAATGATGCCGTTGGATTTGCCGCGCCCCATTGCGCAAGCGCCATCAAATTTGCCAAAGTTGCCGATGTTGCATCGGATTTGAGCGTCACGCCATCCGCAGTATACGACCGCATATTGGCAAGCAGAGCCGATGCTTTCGAACCGGCGTATGATTGCAATTGTGATTTTGTAATCGTAGGAGCAACAGCAGTCGGAACACCAGATACCATCTGGATAATTTGACCAGATGCTAACGCCGCATGCAGAGCGTTATATTGAGCCTGAGTAATTGACACTGCATCCGTTGGCATGACCGGATAAGGCCCAGCCGCCGTATCATAAAACCCGCCAGTGGATGGAGAATAGGACAATGCCATAATTAATATCCCTCCACTTGATATGAAAGTGAATTCGTAAATCCGGTATTAATATAAACCGTCATCCCAGATGCAGTAATTGTTGATGCATTATACATAGGAGCAGTAGGACCGCCTGAACCAGCGCCTTGCAAAACAACAGAAACGCTATCGGCAAATACGGCATTAGGGAAGGTAATCGGAAATGTGATGGAACCGCTGCTTGTAATTGTTACAGTTCCCCATTGGCGAATAGTTCCATCAGGCAATTTACGCCACCCGCTAGCGCCACGGCTGCTTGTAAACTGCCCCAGCGCCACAGCATTAGCCGAACTGGTAGCATTGGCCACGCTGAATTGTTGCGATGAAGAACCCGCCAACACCGCATAAAGCTGCGACCAATTTGCAGGACTGCCGCCATCCGGATTAGTGGTGTTATTGTCAGCCGTGCTTATCCAATGGAAATTTCCAGTGGATGACAACAAAAACGCACCCTTTGGATATCCGCCGATGGCGGTTGAAAATGTGCTGTCATACGAGATCGGACCACCGGCCTGATGCCATTGTGACCACGCGGTTTCGTATTGCAGCACGCCGTTGAAATCTTTGATCGATGGCGGCACACCACCTGCACCCGATGGCGTATCAGTGGCCGGTGGGAACCCAAGCGTCTGCGATGCCGCGCCTGTCACGGATGTAGTGAGGGGAATAGTATTGATATATCCAGATGCCGCACCTGTTGCCCACGGCTCACCGAATTTGTAGGGAATGCTGGATACCAACATTATAGCTGCACCACCGTTGCTGATACGCCAACAGGGCGCGGAAGCACCCCAGATTGATACACTATAGCAGTCTGAACCGGCGTAAGTGTAGAGCCGAACGTATATGTCATCGTCATGTTTTCACCGTCCGTGCAATAGCAATTTCCAGTAACTGGCAATGGACCATTTGCACCAAACAAATTAATCAAGATTTGATTTATTGCAGGTATTGTTGCATTACAAATATTTGCCAGAGCTTTAGCTAAAATGAGCGCTCTATATGGATCATCTAGCAATATATAATTTGATGTAACTGATTCAGAATTATAAAATGGAGCTTGATCGAACCCAACACCACTTGCACCATCAGGACCGGAAAACCCAAAAAACGATGATGTGGAAATTTGCAAAACGCGACCCACGCCAACAATCCGCCCCCACACATCTAGGCCATAACCCTGTGCAGTATCGATGTTCCATACGAAGTTATAAAAATCATCAATATTTGTTGACGGATCAATATACGTGTTCATGTTTGTTACCAACTGCACAATAGTTGGGCTGTTGGCATATTGACTTAGAATAGTTTGTTCAAAGTTTTGCATGTTACACCAACGTCAGGCTAATATCAGCAGACAACGGCGCGATAATATTAGTTCCAGTTGTGGCGAGCGTTGGCAATTGATTAATATTCATCGTCACATCATTCAATGTCGGAGAAACTGAAGTCATTGCTTCACTGGATACGGTTTGATTGACAGACACAACCCATGATGTTCCGGAGCCGCTCACAATATATGTGCCGACAGCCACATTCGCCCCATAAACAAATTGGCCAATTGCAATCGTGCCCGTGGTGGCGGATGTCGTAAGAGTAGTGCCGGAAATTGCACCCGTAAATGACGCGGTGGGATTGGCATTTGTGCCCATTGTGATCGAAATCAATTGCACCCACGACCCAAGCAGCGATACCGCAGCATAAAATCGTGAGGCATAAATCGTGGATCCGATGCGAGCACGCGCACCGCCATCTTCACCCAAAAACGCATAATTAATTGCGCCCTGAATTTGCGTCAAAGCATTCGATGGAACCTGTGCGCTGTTTTTGATACTCACTGTGAAACAAATCGCTTCAGCAGTCGGAACTTCATAAGTTACTGAATATGAAGGATAAGGCGAGGAATATCCGCTATTCGTATCGTAAACAGTCACTGTTGTGTTTCCGGTATATGCACAACCCGGATTTTTCTTTGTCCAAATTGCCTGAGCTATAGATGCAGACGTGCCACCAGTCACGCACACATAAAGACTATTTGCCGCCAGGGTGACGCCACCAATGGTTGCGGGTGAACCTGTGTAATTTTCAGTCACATACCAGTCAATGACACCCGGCAATTTTGCAATAGACCCGGCAATAGCAGGCAAAAATCCTGCGCCATTTGCCGCAACAGTTGCTTCCCGCCGAGCCTCAAAAGCGGCGCGACTTTCAACCAAATTTCCGACAACACCCGAAACAACCGTTGCGGTATTCCATCCCGGAATAGCGCGATAAATCGAAACCGATGCAGGCACCGTGATTGGCCCGGTGGGCACAGAGGCAAATGACAATGTGATACTGCCACCGGATGGGATAGTGCCCGCGCCAGTGCATGAATACAAAATTCCTGACGGATCAGATACCAATGATCCAACAGGAATTACAACGCCAACCGCGCCAACACATACCACCTGCAATACCGTCGATTGCGCTGGGTTGCGTGTCAGAAAATAAATCCGCCCAATAGCATCCTGCATGCGCCCGCTGGCATAGGCCGGATCAATGCCATTATAAAGAGCGACTTGCTGATCATTGCAATTGCCTAAAATAGCGGCTTGGCTAGTGATCAACTGCCCAGCCGGTTCCGCTGGTGCGGTGTTCAGGGTGCCATTAAACGCCGCTATCCAATCGGCATCAAGACCACTGACAATAGATGATTGAGACGGCGCAACAAAACCAACATTGGTAAACTGGATTGTGGGAACGCTTGTTGAACCGGACATTTAGAACCCCACCACCTGTTGCGCGCCAAGGGCATCTGTAAACTGGATTTGGCCGCTAATTTGGCGATTGTTTAAAGAAGAAATATATACAACAGGATTATAACATCCCGGAACGGAAGATGCTGCATTAACCAATTGAGCTTTTATGAATGTAATTGACGGCGGTTTTCCAAGTATTTTTTCGAAATATGGAATTCCCGCTGTAGTGTCATACCACTCTTCGCCTTTGAATACTTTACAGGCTGATGCCACGGATTGCGCGATTGCATAAGGATCCGAAACCACCGCGATATTGCCCGATGCATCAGTGAATAAATCCCAATTTGTTAAATCAAGCGCAAGAGTATTCATGCCACATTTCCCGTATTACTACCGCCGGTCATAACACCAGTATGTTTATGCGTCAGGAATGGTTTACCATCAATTGTTGTTCCACCGCTTGCAGAAATATTAATCTGCCCGGTTGAAACAATATTAATACCAGATTGTGTAATCTGCACATATTGCGATGGCGCTTGATTTAAAAATCCACCAAAATAACATCCATCAGACCACGAATGCTGCCGCCATGATCCTGGGGGAGATACTGCACCCGTAATTTTTACATTCGATATATCCCGATCACAAATGATCGCTTGTCCGATATCACCCGCCACCGGATCGATGATAAATGCACCCGCGCCACCCTGTAGGCGAAAACAGGGAATATTATAAATCACCCCATGAGGCACCTGATTGCCAAGAAAATCTTGCTGATTGACCATCGGTTGCACAGCGACAATTGATGGCGTGGATAGCCCGCCACCTGACACACTTACGACTTTGACAATCGCGGCGAATGCTTTTCCTGCAATGATTTGCCGGATCAAAAAATCCAAATCTTGATATTGAGTGCCGCTGGTATTGAAACCGGCCTGCCCAGCATATCCGCCGCCAGTTGGAAGTGAACCACTCATGATATTGGCCCCGGCACTCGCATGCAATTAACAGATGTAAACCATGGACCGCCCGGCAATTCAGATGATAAATCATGCACCAAAGGCGATACTACATACCAAAACCCATTAGGCCCACCACTGACACCATTATTAGTCAATGTCCCTGTGGATGTGATCGCCGCATTTCCGATACTGCTTTGCATCTGGATTTGACCGCCCAAAATAATATTTGGATTATACAAACACCTAAAAGACATGCCACTTGATTGATATTGAGGATATCCAACCAATCCATTAGCGGAATTGATCAACGGCACAAATCCTTGGCGCGTGCCAGTCTTTGGCCAAATGCAAAGCGTGGTTCCGGGAGTTCCTACAAGATTTCCGTTTAAAGCACTTGTATCAACATACAAATTAATACCAGCCGCCCTAGCGAGATCATGCGCTTGTTGCAAAGGCGTGCCAGCTAGATATTGATTTGAAATTGATTGAACAACACCGTTATTCTCAAATTTCATATTCATCTGGGTTGCCAGACCAGACATGATAGCAGCAACATCGCCAACGCCAGCAATACTTGTTGCTTGTCCGGGTTGAATGGCCTGTAATCCGCCCCCTAGACCAGTAATAACCAAAGATGTTTCCGGCGCTTCAGAAAAATCCTGCCAGCAATAACCCATATATCCAGTATATACGACTGATTGCGCCCCACCAGTATTGCCAGCCAAAAGCGTAACAGTGTTATTAATACGATACAATGGCAATGCCGTGCCCATAGTGGATACGGTATTCATGATCGTTGGCGATACGCCATAAATTCGAATGGTTGCCTGATCAAGTGAAGGAAACCCTCCTTTGTTGATTGCGGCAACAACACGCAATCCCGAAAGTGTAACAGTATTAAATCCGGTATTCCCAAAAGCACCTTCGCCAAGCGTAATTTGCACCGTCAGTGATTTTGACGTGAAGCTGCCGCTCATGACACCCCCGTCAATTCAGATGGCAGAAAATACGCCAGCACATATCGTGTTCCCAGTCCAGTATAAACAGGATCGGTAGAGCCTTGAGTGTCTTCAAAAGCAATATCACCCACAAACCCTAAATATGCATCTCGCACAATTACATTGTTGTTTTCACACACAACGCCACCAATAATCAGTGAGTTATTTACATAGAGATCACAATAAAGACCTGTCGAAAGCGTATATACATTAATCGTGCATGCTTGATTGTTCAAAGCTACTGACACCGTTTGAGACGGAACGGGTTGCAATGGAACGATTTGCATTATGTCGGTCCCCCTGCCGGAACTGCATTAGTTTGTGCAGATGTTGGTTCCTGCGGTTGCACAGTGCCGATATTGATGGGAGATGCCCCAGATGGAGCCGCAGTATTGCTATATGCAGATGTCCCTGTAATCCGAACTTCTTCAACCCAAATATCGACGGCAAACATGCTCACGCCATTGCGCGCGGTGCGTCGAAAATCATGATGAACCACCGTGCACGATGGATATGCATATTCGGGCATAACCAAACTTAAAATTGCATTTGTTGCAGGAGGTGTTGCAGCTTGCGCTGATGCCACCTGCGCCAAAAATTGTGCACGTTGGCTTTCTGAGCCGCTGATAATATATGTGATACGCCCGGAAAATGGCGTGCTAACTTTATTATAGGATAGAAATGCCCCCTCTTCCTGTGGCGCGGTGGCAATTCGATGGTCAATCCGATATTCCAAATCGCCTACGGATTGCCCATTTCCACCATTAGAGGCAGTCAAAACTTGCTGAATAATCCCATAATCCTGCAATTGAAATGCGGGTTGTCCGGAACTATTAAACAACCCCCATTGCGGAGTGTTAAATGCATTTGCGATAATTTGCGCATCAGCCGACAACAAAACAGTTGTTGTTTGCACCTGATTTGATGCGCGCAATACAGTAGGAACACCCGGAGATTGCGGAATATTTGGATATGTAGGTTTAGGAGTGTTTGGGATTGCCATTAATTTGCACCCCTATTTGCTTGAGCAACAAGCGCATTCGAAAACCCACCCGCAATGCCTTTGGCATCCATGGCCTGAGTATAAATATTCACCGTGCCGACAGTCGTTGACGACGACACGCTAGAACCATTGCCACGGAAAAATGCTGCGCCCGAAGATGCATTTAGCGACGGATCATTCCCACCACCGCTAAAACGATTAACATAGGCATTTGTATACCCATATCGTTGCACAGTATCGAGTGTCTGCCATTTAGACCGCTCGTATTGAGTAACAAGCGCGCGGCTGGCACTCCATGGAGTATTTGCAGATTTCAATGCATTTCCGGCAGATGCTTCTGTATGCGTCAATTCCCATTGCATTGCGCGAAGCTGATCTTCGTACGAAGCCGTCCGCACATCAATTCCTGTGCCATTTAAGATATTTTGCACACGATCAGGGTGCCATTGACCGATGCCAACTGCCTGCCCATTGTCGCCCACATCACGCGGATTGAAACCGCTTTCGCCACGAATCCCACCAGCCAATGCAGCGGCTTGCACTGGCGACCATCCTTGCGAAAGAAAATAATCATATGCTTTTTTATCGCGGCCTTGCGGATCTTCCGCCGTCGCAGATGCAGGTGATGTCAATCCATTTGTAGGATCTGGCATATCCGGTACAGTATATGTGCTTCCAGGCAAAGCAATTTTGCCCAAATTTTGCAACATATCATTTAGCCAAGCAAAAATACGGATGAGAGAAGGCGTTGTTTCATCCGTCAATTCGCGTCGGATTGTCTCAAAATGCTGCTCCATCTCAACAAATGCTTGATTGAGACGAATAGCTGCATCCGTTTCTTCCTTAGTCGGAACACCAATCGTGCGCGATTTTTCCATCTCCGAGCGCAATCCGCTTGCGCTACCGATTTGAATTAATGCACTGAGCGTTTTTTCATCTAGACCAAAAATCGCCCGATTATATGCCTCAATATCAGCGCGGCCCTTTGCCGATCCTTTATTTTTGGAAATGAAATTTTCGAATAGCTCCATCGCCTGGATTGGCGTTTCGCTGCCATTGCCACCAATCAGCGCCATCTGCTGATAAAATTGCGGGTTCAGACCGCGCTGTGCGTCATTCTTTGCCTGTGCAAATTTCTTAAGCGCCGCAGTTGCAGCATCAGCATCGCCGCCTGATCGCTTGAGAGCCATTGCAAATGCCGAAATATTATCGACATTTTCACCAATAAAAACGGCCTGCTGATTTAGGCTGACAAGCGATTGCGTTGTGCCTTTAATGGCCTGTTCGATACCAACACCGCCAAGCAGGACGGCAGAAAGAGCCAACGCTTCTGTTTTGATTGTGGAAAAAAATTGCGCAGCTTTTTGACCCGATGCCTCCATATCTTTTGCAGCAATGGCCGCATCGTTTTTGGTTTTTTTGAGGCTTTCCCGCGCTTGAGCTTGGCCCTTTTCGAAAGCGGAGCTATCGAGGCCGAGAGTAACCGTAAGGGCATCGACAACTGTGGGCACTGTTATTCATCCTTCATCGTCGCCACACGCTCATTATGCCGATCAACGGCAAGTATTTCCATCAGCGTATAGAGATCAGCCATCCCATAAATAGTTTGCAATTCATGCAGAGTGGCTAATTTACTACTAATTACGATGGCAACGTGTCTATCGATGTTTCGGTATTCGGCGTAAGTTCGGAAATCATTTTCGCCACCAAGGTCCGGTAGCTCAAGCGCTTGGCGGCGATAGAAAAACCCAAATGCAGCGAAAGCACCTCCTCATACATTTGCATGAGCGTAGATGGCTCTTCAATCTGCGTTTTAATCAAATCCCACCGAGACAATGCAGTTTGCGAGCCGGGCGGCGTATATGAGGTAATGCACGCGGCCAGTTCGTCCAGAAGAGGCTTTGTCTCATGCCATGGCGCTTTGCCTAAGCCAGAAATTACAGTGCCCAGACCGAGCACCAGGAAGCCTTGAACGCCCATCTGGAAAATATTAGGTGGCACATCTGCGCCGGATCGTGCCAGCAACTGCATGGCTCGAATAAACCACTCAGTCGCCTGCACAACCGGCATTTCCGTGATAACAAAAACACCGCCTTTGTCACGGCCATCTCGATCAATAATGACTGTTCCTGTGCGCCGCGCCATTAACCAGCGCTCCCGACCGTGGCCGGAATAACAGACTGCCACGTAATTCTAAACCGCCGAGGCTGCAAAGTCTTTTTGGCATCAGCTAGCGGCTTATATCGAGACAAATACCCCGTCGATAGGGCGTATGTCGTGCCGATACTGGTCAATGTCACATTGCCAAAAGCCGGATACGCGGCAGTATTTGCCTGCTGTGCTTGATACCATGCATCAAACAATGCAATTGACGGACTATCAGCCTGTAGCGTGATATTCTGCGGTTTTGACGCATACACCATACCACCAGACAAAATACCATCAACGCCCATTACGACATCTGTTGCATCGATATCATCAAAATCAAAAATATCATCAGCAGCAAAGCCCTGAATTTGCGTAGGCACTGGCAAAACACTAGGAATTGTCAGCAAAAATACTGCATTGGCAGAGGTAATATCACCCATTTTTCAGCCCCTTACTGCACGAGCAGAGAAGAAAGATTAATACGCTGCACAGAACCACCGTCCATATACAAAAGAATAATGACCGGGCTTTGACGCGCTGCACGCACTGCCGCAGTGGCAGGCTGAATGACCAAATACCAACCCTGAACGCTCAGAGTGTTTGCAATGTCCTGGCCAGCCAAATTGTTGACAACAATGATTTGTTCCGCAGAAAGTGGAACATTCGGTGTAATGACGCCATTGTTGATTGCAGCGGCAACCGGCGATTGCGGAGGCAGCGAAATCGAAGACCCGTTCGCGCCGCCCGTTAATGTCATGCGGATTTGAGCATAACCAGTTGGATTATACGGGATGCGGCCAATCGACGTGAGCAGCGTCATCAACGCAATTTGGCATTGGTTATTAAACCAAATCTGATTGATATAACTATCAATCCATTGATATGGGCCGGAAATCTGGCCGTTATCAAAAAACTGCCACGCAGCGCCCGCAGTGGCTACGCTGCCATAGTAATTGTAGCCATTGGCAAGCAAATTAGCGGCTACAGTTGCATTGGTGACAGTCGGCACAATGCCAGTTTGGCTTTTATAATCAGCCGTCGCACGCCCATTGGTGGCGTTGAAATTTACCGAGCCAATATACGATGCCACAAACGAGGCGATATGATGATTGGAGCCAGATGGCTCATAAATCGGAACTGTGCCAGACGAATTCGATTGCTTAAGAATATATCCCAACGATGTCGTGGCAGCAGTGCTTTGCGTTGGCGTGATGTCATTATCCCACGCCAAATATACATATTGATTATCAGTGGAATTTACCCACGCAGCAAATGCTTGTTTTTGCGTATTACCCGAACCGCCGTCCGGATCGAACAATGTTTGGAAACATGCCAAATTCGTGGTCTGCGCAATAATGGAATTCATAAATGCCGTAGGAGTTGCAGCAATCGAACCCTGCGACAACACCGCACCAGTCACTGCGGTCAGAGCAAGACCAGCCGCAATCGTGCCGGTAGCGTATGCCAGTGTGGATGCAGCGCCCGTGGTGGCGGACGCAATAATGAACGCACCAGACACACTATCAAATGTCACTTGCGTGCCACTCAAAGACAAATCCGTCTGAATGATCGACGCAGCATTTGAAAAACTGGTTGCGGCTGACAGATTGACACTCGCTGCGGTATGCACGGTTCCGTCAATCGTGACACTCAAAGAGCCGGACAGCGCCTGCAATTGAGCCAGCGTGAGCGAGGAAACATTTCCACCGCGCAAATAAGCGCCAACGCTTGCCGTCGGATATTGCGCAAAAAGCAGTGCGCCCGGCAAAACGGTGCACCCATTATATCCGGCGAAATAAATGCCCGCTTCTGTCGCTTCATTGGAGCTAGCGCCAAAATACGATTGCACGCTCGCCAAACTCGGAAACGACAAAACGGAACCGATGGGCACTCGCACATTAGTAGTCAGCATCAAATCAATCAATTCAATCCCTGGCTGGCCTGCACTGACCACACCAGGAATAACATTGACATAAAAAGAGGCTGGAATAGTGGAAATCGTGGCGGACATAATAACTCCTAAACCGCGAGAATTTCAACCGATTCAACGGTTGTGGAGAGTTGATTGGCAAACTGTTCTGTTGTGCTTATCACAAAATTGACCTGCATCGCTACATCAACTATCCACCGTTCTTCTACTTGTTGTTCTCCATTATCAAATGGAATTTGGCGAGGATCAGAAGTATAAAGAGGAGAAATAGCTGCATTTTGTGCAGAGAAAGCATCAACGCCATACTGTGAACGAAATAGAGTCTGTATACGTGTTGCGTTATCTGCACTTGACGGACCATGAACATCTATTTGCATCATAACTTCTGTTTTATTCATTGCTGCGTTTTGGCCTAAATAAAACTCACCAGAAGCATTTGCAGTAGGGGATACCTGCCACATCGCAGGCGATACGCTATTAGCGGGCGAAATCAATGACAGCACCTGACAACCCGGAGTGATGCCGGACCCGTAAACCATCTGACCCACCTGCACCGCGCCCAACTGCGCGGATGTCACTGACATCACATTGCCGGTGATGCTCGCTGTGATTTCGACAGGTTCAGGCGTATCAATATTGATAGATTGACGTGTGCGCGATAGCGGCCACATCACACAGAAATCCATGCCCGGAGGCTCAGGCGTGCGATTAACTTGCCCCTGTATAATTGTGACCGGATAGACAGGATCGGTTGTGGTCAATCCGAATGTATCCAGCACATTACCGAGTGCCGTAAAAATATCGGTTTCAGTTGGCGTGATGGTGACGGCCATATTCTAGCTCCCATCCTGCAATGTCACAGCGATGGAGCACCAATCTGGCCACTGTTCCAATGACTGTACCACCAGCCACGTTGTGGGGCCTGGGAAATTCGGCATATCTGGAAAAATCAACAGATCGCCGCCTTTGATCGCATTGCGATCAACGCCTTCAATTTCACTATTCAAATAAACTTTCCGGCGAATGCCTTGCACATTCAAACCGCCGACGCGCTGCAAATCTGAAAAGGAAAGCGCTTGAATTTGAGCGATGATATTCGGGAAAAGCGCATAAGTCGGCACCTGCTTGCGATCCGCAGACATGACGTATCCGGTGGATTTTTTGAGCGTGATCGGCATGATCGGATTGACTGCCGAAATCGCGCTAGAAACAATTCCATGCAGGTTCATACGTTATCTACCCTATAATCCACTGAATTCCACATATAACCAGTATCAATCAAAGGCTTGCTTGCACCCTTCTTAGCAATCGTTGATTTGGCATTAGCTGGCGATGTCAAATCATTGATACTTTGTTGCAATTGCCCCTTAATCAATGCACCCATTCTTCCTAAAACTACGCCCGCTTTGTAATCAGTTGATTTCAGCAATTTAGCAATTGCATCACCCCATGTAGGGGCATTTGCTTTGATCATATTACGGAAAAATGGACGGGGTGGAATTGTAATCGTATAAGCGCCAACATAATGACTTGATGCGAAATTACTTTCGCGCTTTTTAACAAATTTCCCATCCCGCAAAAAATTACCATTTTTATCTATTTTTCGATAAATGGTTGCAGCTTCTTGCGGTTCTCGTTGAATCGTTGCGCCAAATTCTTGAATGGCAGCAATATATGCTACAGATTGGCCATCAGGATAAAAAGCATCTTCTAGAAATCCAATTGAAACCGATGGATTTCCTTTTGTAGCGGCAAGATTAGATGCAATGGTTTTGAGATAAGCATCTAACTTATCACCCCCGGTCATCACGGGAATACAAGCCCGCCAATATAAAACGGGTAGCTTTGCTGATTAAGGGGGATTTGAGGCGCAGGAACATACATCGCATTGCGATATGGTGCCATTGCCTGCCATGCCAGCAAGCCGTATTTCGTCTGCTGCCACCATGCTGCTGTATTGGGTGTGCGCAGATCGGTGCCGACAGACACAGAGCCTTCAGACGCATTAGACACGCGGCCCACAAGCCCATTCGATGGCGTGCCATTCAGCGGTGCCAGCAATTGAGCAATGTGAGCCGTGGTCATATTTAGGATAACAGCGCGTTTGGTCGTATCCCAGATAGGCGAGCAAGCAGTATTATCGACAAACAAAGTAGCCTGATCAAAATACATCTGAGCCTGTGCATTTGATACCTGAGCCGCCAATTCTGGGAATTGAGCGGCCCAAATATCATAATCAAATACAACAGTGCCAGATGAACCCGACATCAAGCCGCCTTGTCTGCTTTAACACCCTTGACATCACCCTCACGCGCGGGCCGGAACATCTGTTCAACCTCGCGGTGATCAACAGCCTGCGCACGCGCATCACGATGCGGCGGCAAGATGATTTTATCTGCAATCAAAGAACTTTCTGAATTGCGCGCAATCCACGCATCCCAGAAATCCTTTGGCACCTGCGTAAGAGCATACCCGCCCTCAGTGGAATCAGGATCGCCCCACCGACGCGCCCAACCCCTCAACGTCACGCACTTTTCGCGAGGCGTGCGATGCGTGCGAATGGTGCCCTTTTCAGCATTCTGGATCTCGATATAATCAAGATCCAGAATAAGCCCATTCGGCGCTTTGCATGCAATGGTAACAAATTCTGCGGTTGCCATACGCTTTTAAATCCCTGCCATAGAGGTGATGCAGATAGGACGATAAATAATCGTGCCCCACCCGCCCGCAGTCTTTTTCTGACGGAAAGAGCTTTCAGCAGGCACAATACGGTGCGCACGCATCTTTTCGTTGAAAGCACATTCAGCGGTCTTTTGGCCATCTAGATCATCAATGATCAACTGGAAAGAATACGTAGTGCCAGACAAATACTGGATTGCATTCACAAAGCGGATATTCGGGAACACCTTCTTGATCATTTCGGCAGCAGTCAGGCCGAACGAGTTGGTATTTGCCAGATAAACTTCAGAAACCGGATGAAGCGCCAGCGTCAACTTATCCGTCAGTTCGGCATTGCCGCCAGTCTGCGTCTGCAACTGAGCAAACGCCTTCTGAATATCCGCCAGAATTTCAGTCGGCAAAGCATTCGCCCAGGACGTGCCACCAGCGGCCTTGGTATAGGGCGTCAGAGCAGCAGACAGAGACGGGTCATTCAAGCCGCCGTAATTCTGCAAGTTCTGAACCCCATAGAAGTTCATCAGATTGCCGAAACGATTTAGCGTATTGGCAGACGAAATATTGAGGCGAGCAGCCCAATCAACCTTGCCCGCACCCATGCGTTCAAGTTCGAGTTCGCCCCATTCCGTCATCGTCTGATAGAGAAAGCTCTGACGCTGCGGATAGTTGACATTAGCGCTGGAACGGCCATCGACATTGTAATCGCCATATGCCGATACTTCACCAGTGCTTTCAACCAGTGCAAACATGGCAGTCTGCGTGGTCCAATCGCCCTTCTTGGTCACACCGTAAATCTCTTCAGATTTCATCGGCGCGAGCAAAACCTCAATCAACTTTGGATCGAGATACGTGGTCAGAAAAGACGGGATGCCAGCCGACGGATTGGTGACAAGCGGCTGCTGCTGATATGTGGCAGCATCCGACGCCATCGAATCCAAAGCCATCTGCACACGCGGTAGATCCAACGCGCCATAAAGGCCGGTTGTGTCTTTTACACGAGGCAGAAAATCGATAGCACCATCGAACACAATGCCCGCGCGTTCAGCGAGAAGGGCGATTTCAGAATTAACATTTCGCATATCAAATCACCCCATCGCCCGAGAAGAAATTTTAACCACATCGCCGGGCTGACCAAACGAGCGGCAATACCACAAAGTTTCCGTGGTAGAATAAGTATTGATCGCTTCGGACGAAACCGTCTGCGTCAAATTGACAATATACGTGCCAGCGCCACCCGTGCCGGTGCCAAAGGCAGTAATAACAGTGCCAGACGAAACGCCTGAACCGTAAACCGTTTCACCAACGGCATAGGTGCCGGTGACAGTGCCACCAACAGTCAGTAGGCCATACGTGGTGCTAACAGTCGTGGAAGCAACGGTCTGATCGCGCGGCGTAACCTGATAGGTGCCGATGCCGCCCGTGGTGCCGGTGAGCTGCGATACAATCGACGTGCCGCTAGCCACACTAGTGCCGGACAGGATCGAACCAGCATACAGGGTGCCGGAACCTACCGCAGTGACAGTCATCACATTATCAGTGATCGATGCGGTCACGCTGGCGGTGCCAGCCGCAATCGTCGATGCCGTTGAAGTAGCGCCAACAGTCGGATTGCCGGTAGCAGCGAACGACGCAACACCAGTCAAATTGTTGGCATACGCTTTCATCCCCGGCTGTGCGATAGTCGAGCCGTTATTGACGATGAAAAAATCACCAGCATCATAAATATCCGCAGCAGGAAAGCCCGCCGGAATAGTCATGCCATACTGCGTCAAATACGTGGTAATCAGCGCCTGATGGCTATTGCCGACAAAACCATTCGGCATGCTAGGACCATAATTGTTGGCAACCGAAAGCGTGGACGGATCAAGCCACGCGAACAAGCCGACAGTTAGGCCATTTGGACCAGCCGCAATGCCTGTGCTGTTGTAAATCTGAGACGAAAGCAGCACAGCGCGAGGATTGGCAGAGGCGAAATCGCCCGCGATGCCCGGAGCCTGTAGTGCATAGGTGGCAGTCTGAAAGCCGGTCATAGGTATTTACCTCACGCCTGATTAATGCGCGAAAGCGCGGGGAATTTTTCGAGCAGCGACGGAGCCGAATCCATCGCCACAACAGGCGAGGCGGACGGAGCCTTAATCATCGAAACCATTGCCTTATAAGCACTGGCCGGAACGCCGGTAATATTGACCTTGTGCGCTTCAAGCGCATGCTTGTAGATCGCATCGGCACTATCCAGCGCCAACGATACACGGCCCACCAGAGGACGAACAATTTCGCGAGCCTCAACAGCCGCGTTCATTTCGGAACGGATGCGGGCAGACGCGGCATCAATTGCAGCATCCATCGCCTTGTCATCCTTTTCCTTTTCCTCAATCTTTTCTTCAGGCTCCTTATCCTTGGCAGCCTTATCCTTAGCCTTATCCTTAGCCTTGTCCTTGGCTTCTGCCTTCAGGCGCTTGGCCTTTTCTTCCTCATTCTCTTCCTCATCTTCGTCCATGCCATCAACTTCATCATCTTCAGCCTCGGCATATTCTTCCGTGGCATCAAATGCGAGAGAGACAGACTTGCGGATGTTTTCGAGACTATCAGCCGCCAACGCGGCCTTTGCTTCTGCAATAAGCGCCTTTAGATTTTTCGGCTTGGCGGGCATTTCAATTTCCTTAGCGTCATGAACCATTACATCAGGACCAGCGCGGCCCGCTTCAACTAAAGCAACATGATTTCCTCTAATATTTCGCATTATCCCATCATAAGGCAATCCTTTGTATACGCCGCTTTTCATGTCTGGATCATAGTAATAAGCACAAGATAACTCGCATTTATTACCACTTTCAACCGCACGAATATCTTCTGCACGCCAGATTACAAGTGAATTAACAAGATAAGGATATTTGAATTCTGCATCTGTTCCAGTGCTGCCAGCAACCAATTCTTCCTTTGGATCATTTGCAGACACAGCAACATGCTTCGACAACAATCTAAGATTGTCGAATGTTTTCGCACCTTTTGCCAATTCTTCGGGATCGCGCAACATATTATACAAGCGATCCGGTTCTAGACCGAGCGCTTGATAGTTTGGAATTTCTCTGCCGCGATACGGATTTACTGTGGCCTTCGAAATATTCGAAATAGCCACATGCAAATTGCCGTCTTGATCTTTCCACCGCTCTGATCGATCCATCACCAACGCATCGCGCGCCAAGCCAGCTTCACGATACGCGATTGCCTCAGCCTGTTCGGGTGTGTGACCAGCCTTGATCAATTCCGCGATATTTGCAGAAATGACTTCGCGAGAAGATCCTTTTTTAAGCGGCATTTTAGCAATCCTTGCTTTTCGGCCATAAATACGCATCTGGCCATGTAATTAGTTCAGACGTAGCGGCTTCTAGGCTGTTAATATTCATCGAGCCAATGGAACACGGTGCATTGACAATATCAGCCGCTAATTGCGCTTTCTGTTCATCTGAAAATACACCGCATAAACTCACAAATTCATTTTCAATAACTTGGCAAACAACCCATACTTTCATTTTAATCATCCAGCCCTGGAATAATTGGCTTACTGACGCATCTGCAATTGATTTCAACGCCCGGCCATGTCCAAACGCCATCAAGAAACGCGCCTTTACTGATATCATATTCTTTGCCCGACATCGCTACATGAGATGCACGAGGAGTTTTCCCACCAGCAGAATGAAGCCAAATAGCTTTTGACACACCTATTTCTTCTTGTCGTGCTCTGGTAATAGCAGCAGTGGCTTTATTGTTTTGATCGCGAGCAATAAGTGATGCCCTTCTTTTGGATACACCAAAATTCTTTGTCAGTTCATTAAAAATTACTGCACTATCTCGCCCATTTTGCACGCCGCGCATAACAATGCCTTGCACGTCCGTGAGATATTCTTGCGGAATGGATTTAATGAGATTGACCTGCTCGGTGATCGTCGCGCGTAAAATATCCTGTGCAGCAGGCGTCATTTGAAATTTGACAGTAAAACCAATCTTTTTCAAATTCGTGGCAAATGATCGATCAGCCGCATTGAGGGCAGATTTGCTGAATGATTTCCCGCGATCTTGCGCAAAATCATCAAATTTTTTCAGCCATTCACGGCTTAATTTATCCATTTCATCGCGCAGCGCCGATGCAGGTAATTCATCAGCCGCCATTTTGGGCGGTTGGCGTTTGTATTTGGATATGATTGTGCGCACAACATCGCGCTGCATTCGATCAATCATTGCATCGATTGCACGCTGATATTGCAGTTCGATGCCGATATTTGGACGTGTCGAACTGCAAACAAGGCGCTTTTTGGCCATCAGTTAAACCCCTGAATTCGCGCCTTTTTCAGACCCTTTTGCACCAGATGATGCAATAGAACTCGCGATATCTGCTTTATCAACTTCACCATCTATTGGCTCAGGTTCCGGCGCAGGACCGGCCAAACCATGATATGGGCTTTCAGGATCGCCAGCGAGGCGCGTTCGCACTTCCTCATTGGAAATCACGCCATCAGCCAAATACACGCTATCAGTATCGGCTTTGACTTTTTCAACAGCAGCTTTGCCCGCTTCATCCAATTGCCAAAGCGGCACAAATTCAAAGCCAATTTCCTCATCGACTTCGCCAAATTCAGAAAGCTGCATGACTTCGAGAGCGCGCGTGATCAATGGGCCAAATACTTTTTCCTGCTTGGCGTGCACTCGATCATACCAGACGCGGACTTCGCCATCCGACGAAGCGTTCAGCCCGGACGGCGTGACGCCCAGCAGTTTGACCAGCGGCTCTTGACTGACCGAGGCCATTTGCTCTTGCGCCTGGGCTTGCAGCTTATCCAACCCCGCAATGGGGGCCGAGACGTTGCTGAGTTCTTCGGTTTCCTTGTCGATCAGCATCAGGCCCTTGTTGTCGCGGCCTAACACAAACGCCGTGATCCGGCGCAGCATGGCCGTGGCGTCGCTCAACAACGATTGCAGTGTGGTTTTGAGCACAAATACAGTAAAGGCGTGCAACAAATCCGATACGGATTGCCGCGTTCGGAGCCAATTATCAACATAAGGTTTTGTCATTTGCGACAATGACAAACCGCCGAAATTGTAGGATGCTTTCAGAATATCAGGCACTTCGCGTGATCGGAAAATCAACAACCGGCTTTCGTGCACCGGCTTGCCCATGACATACCAAAGCGACGGCTTGAAGAAATCAGCGCGCAGCGGATCAGTTGAATTGTAAAATAGCGGCGATACCCACGTAGGATCGATTGGCGTAAATGCTTTCAAATCGCCTTTTTCTACTTTGCCTTTGCCGATCATAGGCGTTTTGAGTTCATCGTTTGAGGTTTCATCTCCCAAATCGATAAACACCATGCCCATGCCCATGAAGCCATCTAGCTCCATGCCGCGATTGAACGCCTCGCGCAGACCGAGCTTTTTCATCAACGCTTCGAGACGATTAATTTTGTCCGTTTTGTCCTTATCGCCCGTGGATACGAGTTTGATCCATTTGCGTGTCATTTCCTCCGCAACGGTTTCGGAAATGTTGCGATATTCAGGACGTTGCGCCAACTCAGCAAGATACGGATAACCCGGAAAAAATAGACCCTCGCCCCACAACCCGCCTTGCGCCCATGCACCAATTGCGCCACCTGGGGTTGCAGTTGCATCATCCATTGCCATTGATGGAGGCGGCGCGGACGGGCGAACGCCTGGGGGTGGCGTCGGCAATCCGAGGAATGGCGATTGATGGCGTTCTTTCCCGCGCAGAGCGTCAAGCGCACCCTCACTGATTTTCAGTGGAGGCGCAGTGAGCGGCGGCGCTTTTACGTCGATTGTTGGGATTGCAACCGGCGCGCGCTTGAATAAACGAGGAAATTTCATCTGCCACCTAAAAAAGCAAGAGCATCATCGGAGATTACCAAAGGACGTGCGCCAAGACCAACAATTGAAAAAGCGCGGCTCAGTGCATCAACTTGATCGTCTTTCATACCAGACGGAAAAGATGCAAGTTCATCAAGAAATGCCGCATTCCATGGCGCTTTGACAATAGATAAATTTCCACCGTTTACTTGAGACGCAATAGGTGCGGCGCGCGTTGCTTTGTCGCCAGTTTCTGGACTTGTCTCAACCGTATAGCCCGATAGCATTCGCATAAATGAAAGAGCTTGTTTTTTACCGGCCTGACCTGGATCTTGTGGAATTGATACTTTAACACCGTATCCATCGCGCTTTGTTACATTCTCAATCCACTTATCTACTTCATCAGGTCCACCACGATCACGAAATACATCAAGCACGATGTATCGCCCGTGCGGAGATCGAGCGAGGAGGACGCCGACAGTCCAATCTGGATTGCGTGTGCCGATTTGCTTCGTGGCGGCTAAATCCCATCCTCGCCCCATCGCCATGCCGCGCAGTTCGGGAGCGACCGGCAGGATTTCGATATTGGCGATTTTGAACAGCGATCCTTCGCCCGCGATAGGTGTCTGCTGGTAGAGCGCAGACCAGTCACGCATAGCGCCAGCAGCCTCATATTCGGAGTGCACGCGGCGTAGCTCGGCACCGTATCCATATGCATCATCGGACCATAGCCATTCACCCGGCTCACGGCCCAGCGCATCATCCTCACCTGCAATGGCAGGAAGCGACACCACACGCCAAATGCCCGGCTGCCGTTCGAGCAATCTCCCGCCGAGATCATCGGGATGCCATCGCGTCATAATGACCACGATTGATGCGTCGGGCTTTAGACGCGTTCGGAGATCTCCGGTGAACCAATTCCATTGCGATTCGCGCACGGTTTCGCTTTCCGCATCTGCACGAGATCGAGTTGGATCATCGATCATTACGCAATCCGCGCGCGTTCCCGCGATTGCGCCACCAATGCCCGCCGCACGATATCGCCCGCCGTTTGTGGTTTCCCATTGCTCCGCAGCCTCGCGCGTGAGCGAATATCCGAGGATAGGCATATTGTCTCGCACCATACCCATCACACGGCGCGAAAATGTTTCAGCCATCTGCGCGGTGTTGCTTGCGCCGATAATTTGCAAATCCTTGCGCCTCGCCAACAGCCAAGGCGGGAATAATACACTTGCATATGTGGATTTAGCAGACCCAGGAGGCAGATTGAGCATTAAGCGCGGTGTTTTGCCATCGGCCACATCCTGCAATTCGCGAATGATAAGCTGATGATGCTCGGCAGGTGTTTGACCAAGCGGCTCAAGTGCATGCATGCACCACGCCTCAAACGATCGATGCATCAGATCACGATACAGCAGCAACGCCAGCCGCTGTTGCCGCGTCAAATCCTCCAATGGTGTGCGCTCGTCAGGCAATAATGGGCGCAGATGTAAATATTCCTCCCGTGGTGTCACTCTGCATCACCATCGATAGTAATTCCAAGCTCCTGACGCGCCATATCAAGCAAGTCCTCAGTGCTAACCGACGATGCCGGTTTATTTACATTTGCATTTACTGTGGGCTGCACAGCTTTTCCAAAATACCGATCAAGCGCGCTATCAATTGCCGCCCGCTGTTGGGGATGCGTCGGATCATTGGCAATCGCAACCAGATTTTCAACAAGCTGTTGAATTGCTGGCTCTAAATGCTCTCTGATCGATTGAGCACGCGAGACAGGCCCGCTATAAACGGGAGCTTTGCGCCCAGTGGCAGGGCCTCCCCAGCCTTTGCCTTTTGCTGGCCCGTGACCTGGATTTCCACTAGCTGGGCCTTTGCCCTGTGGACGATTAGCCCTGCGCTTTTCCGGGGGTGTGTCTGGCGCTGCCATTAAAAAAATCCTTTCGAGCCATGTTTTTCAGTTGCACAAGATAACCGATTTGTATATCATGCTTATATCAGGACGGGGGATGGCCCCGGACGAAACGGAGAGACGACGATGACCATGACCATTCACGCCGCCCGCAAGATCGCCACCGCTGCCGGATACGACATCCGTGAGGGCAGCTACCGAGGCACCACCGACGACCGCCTGGGCCGCTGGTATGTGGTGAGCCCGAATGACAATGGGTTCCGCCCCTATGGCGCAGGCCACGCGACCCAGACCGCCGCCTGGATCGCCGCAGCCGATCAGGCCGAGCATGACGCCGACGAGCGGGCTTTCGCGGCCAAATTCGAGCGCGCCTAACCCCACCGCCGGGCGTCGGCCCGGCTCCACTGAGGAGAAACTGAGATGCGCACCAAATTCACCCAGACCACCAACGGCGTGACCCTCAACTATACCGGCGAAAACGGCGATAATGTCGAGCGCTGCTTTTTCGTTTCCGGCAACAACCCGCACGGCTCCTACGTCCGCGAATGGACCGAGCGCGGCGAAGCTCGGCTTGTGTGTGAGCGGCTTAGCCAGCTTGGTGCAACCCTGATTTCCACCCATGATGGGCTGATGACGCTCATCAAGCGCGAGTGGAACGCCGCTCGCCGTGCGGATCGGATGGAGCGCGCATGACCCCCGACGACGGAAGAAACGTGCCTCGTCATCAACCGGGCTTGGAAATTGGCCGGCGCCAGCGAGGAAGTTTTGAATTGGGGAAATCAGCGCATCACGCTTGACCAATGGGCTGATATTGCTTAACAAACGACGCGCGAATAGCTCAGCATGGTAGAGCGGACCGCTCATAACGGTTTGGTCGCTGGTTCGAATCCAGCTTCGCGCATACACCAATAAAAAACAACTTTGCATCATGCGAATGCGCCGTAAAAATAGCGCATTCGCCCGCACACGCACGCGCGCAAGTGTTGTTAAAAACAACGGGTTAGTATTCAACGCGGCATTTTCCTAACCCACATGATAAACCATCCTCCGGGCATTGGTTCATGCACGGAGGATACTACATTTTTTTCGATCATAGAGCGCAATTCTTTTCCACGGTCTTCGCGTGCATCGCCATAATATTCCCATTCTCCATCTTCTCGTTTGGCACCGATCACCCATCGGCTGGATAGAGCGGTGATGGAGATAAAATGGTTGTAGTCGTGCGTTTCAGAAATTTTCGCACCACATTTGACGTTTTTTGACATACTTCTAAAACCCTCTCATTTGCCCGTGTAGCGGCTTTCGTTGTTTTTTGGTGTGGTGATACCAGACCTATATAATATCGCCCTGTGCGGCCTTCTATTTGCCCCTGACCACCATATCCCGATATCAACGGCGGCTCGGATTACTCCAAGAGCAAAAAACGCGGCACAAAACCAGACCAGGACCGCGCCGATCAGGAGATTGATCATTTGGCATTCCTAGCAGCCTGCACGATGGGGTTGTTGTCTCTCAAAAATTTCAAATGCGCGAGGGTGATGGATCCGCCGTTACCTGTGTTACCGTGTACACCATAGTTTCCAAATCTCTCTATATATATCATTCCACCTTTTCCTATAGAAAGAGAGGTAACAGTAGTAACAGTGGATACAGGGTTGTGTTTGCTCACGAATTTCTGTCTACCGCTTTGTTCACCACTTGACGCTTGTTTCGATATCGATGCGGTTACACCCCCCTCAAAATCTGTAACCGCATCCCCCAAAATCCCGTTGCCAGTTTTCATTTTCCCCTCCTATTTTCGCCAAACGCGCTCAACTTTACCATTTGAGCCACGCTGAACGTGGCGCTTCCATCCTAGTGACGAAAGCACGCCGCCAACACGCATTTGTGCGCGTTTATCCTGTTGAGCCTTAGGGATATTCAGGCATTCCGATAAAATCGCACCGGATTTCGTTTCGAGTTTTCCATGTAGCCAAAATTCGATAGCATCATCCCATACGTCCTCCTGCATGCGGTCTTGCTGCTTTTGCGTGGCAGTTTTTTGCACGTCCACATCATCGAGCCAGATCACTTCACCCGACGATTCACGCGCACATGCTTCCGCCCATAGCTGCGCGCGGTTGGCGGCGATCCAATCGACATCGCTATACTCGCACCGGACTGGCCAAATACGTCGGTTCCCCGTTGTATCCCGCAGATAATCGGTGCTGTTTGTGGTGCCGATCAAAACGCCCTGCCTAGGCCGTTCGACAAAACTCTTTCCGTATGGTGGACGATATCGATCAATAGATCGAGACAAAAAGGCTTTGATGGTTTCTACTTCATTTCGGATGAGATGATCAATTTCACCCAGCTCTAGGCACCATACAGAGAGTAGAGACATCGGCGCGTCTTTATTTGACAAGTCTTGCGGCATATCATCAGAATACCATTCTCGACTATACAATACTTCAACGGCTCGGCTTTTACCAATACCTTGTTCTCCTTCGAGCACCGGCATATTGTCGAATTTTACACCTGGATGTCGCACGCGCCGCACTGACGCGATGAGGATTTTAGCGCTGATGGATCGATGATAATCATCGTCAGGTGTGCCAAATGCTTTACACATCCATGTGTCAATGCGCTGCTTTCCGTCCCATTTGAGGCTATCGAGCCAGTCACACACAGGATGGAACCGGTTTTGCCGGGCGACAGTCAGCATGGCCTGCTCGGTCATTTGGAGGCTGATTTTATCGCACCACACACGCTGCAAATAGGATTGGACCAGCGCGATATCCTCAACGCCCCATGGGCGCGGATATGGGCCGGGCATCGGTTCGCTGGTATCCTCAATTCCAGGAGCGGGCTTTTTGAGGAGATGCTCTGACGAAAACTCATTATAACCTAGCAGATCCTCAACACCAGGATCATGGGTCAGGATCATGAGAACATTGGACAATTGAGGCTTTACGCCGCCTTTATCATTTCGGGATAGCGAACCGGCCAGGTGGCCAAGACCACGACTGCGGCCTTTAACGCCGAGACGATTTAGGAGATCGGTGGAGATCGTGGCTGACATCTTATTCCCATCCGATGTTGTGGAATCCATTTCGCGCCTCATTGATGCACATCTACCGGGTTACGATATCCGGATCTAAACGCCGATTGAATGGTTGCGATTATTTCCGCGTGAGGTAATCCGATGTGTCGTGCCGCAGCATAAAGCGCTTCCACGGCTTCTTGTTCATGCATTAGACCGGCGGCGACAAATCGAGCGACAGGATAGGATTGACGATTGAGTGCATCATTGCGCGATCCGTCGCCGGTTGCCATCAATTTCGACACAGCGCGAAATAAAACTCTGCGCGCGGTATCTGTCGTAGCGATTTGCTTTATTGCCGGTTTCGGTGGTTCGGGTGGAGGCTTGATCAATTCCAGCAGCCATGATGGTGCTGGCGGTGGGGATACTTCCCATGGTGCAATGGCCCATCGATAGCCAGGGCTAGGGCTGATTGTAAATGCGTTGCGGCCTGCGCGCGGGTCTATACCGGGTGCGGGATACCCGGATTTTGATCGTATAGGCTCTGATTGATGACGGAATACACACAAATGCCCACCATTTTTGCTGCGGCCATGTGGATGCGATGGCAATTTCCCATGCGCCGCAGTCCATGATTTTAGAACAGCCACACCATCAGATGCGTGCTCGGCAGATGGCACATCCACATCAAGCGCCCATATACCGGAGCCTTGAGGCAGCACTTTCCAACAGCATCCCGAATGCTGTTTTTGCCATTGTTCGATGATTTCCAGATTGCATGTGGCGTCATCGAGATAACCCTTCCATAGCCCCTTTTTTGTCGGTGTTGCGGGAACAACACGCCATCCTAGCAATGCGACCCGTTCAAGGTCTGGATGTATGGCCATGGCTAACCGCTTGTCATGTTTGAGGAAATATTAAAAAGATACCGTTCCCATTCTCTTCGAGACTGAGCGCACTCTCTCGCTTGCGCTGAGAATTTAATCATACCGTCTTCCTTTCGATACGATTGAATATGATATGGCAGACCTTGGCCGCTTTGATCGGCGGTTTCCCAGATCATCAGACCTGTGAATGTGCCGTCTGGCTGCTGTTTCAGATCTTTGATAACAACGCGCTGCCATCGATCAGGATCGGGCGGGAGTGGCTCACGCTGGCGCGAAACCGTATCAAGCGGGGGGATTTGATTGGACATGGTTTTGTCTATTTCTCCATCGTCTGAGTGTGCCTACATCAACGCCGATTGTCTCGGCTATATCAATCCATGATGATTTATCAGGCCGCATAGACCTAATTTTTTCCACCATATCAGGCGTAAATTTAATCATATCGCGCGGCCTGCGCTTGTTGCTGGCGGCGATAGCAGCTTTCCCCTCTGGGGTTTTAGGACCGCGTTTCAAAATGGCACCTCATCCCGCAACGCGTTTACGCGGCGGATTTTTGCTGATGAAGGCTTTTTCTCCATCGGCTTAGATGCACGCTTTTTAGGCAATTCCGGCATTTTTGCAGCAAATGATGCATCTCTGGCTTCGGCGGATTTATCGGCAATCGGTGATAGCCTTAATCCGGCCTCGCGCCACAATTCAATAACATCTGTGTGCGTGTGTGCGACACCAGCCACCAATCCGAGACTGCGAATGAGATTGATTTCACGTTCTTGAGCTTCAGATGGGGCGTAGGCTTTTAAATGCCCTGTTCCCCATTTTTTCAATTCCACATTGACCGCCCCACGAGCGAACAAAATTTCCGTATCTGGTGTGCCTGCACGAATACCGCGTGCGGCCTCGTGCATATGCTGCATACCGCTGGCATTTTTGCTGCGGTCAAACGCACGGAATAAATGCGGCTCGATAATCACTTCAGCCGCCATTTTTTTGATGGAGATTTGAAATGTATGTTCAGGTTTCGCCATGTTTGTGATCCTGTTGTTGATATGGCCAGCATTTTGCGCACCACGCTTTGTCGCGCATGTATGCAATCATTTCTTCCCATTCTGGCGGTGGGTCTGAACCCGGCTGAATGGCGAAAATGTCTTCCGCGCCACATACAACGCAGATGAGGTTAGGTATTCTCATGCGAATTTTTAACCCTCACAAACCGCACGACTTGGCGCAAACCCAAAGCTTTGAGTATACGCGGACTAATTGGCCGCTTGCTTGTGGCAACCAAAGAAATATAAGGGGGAGAAAACCCGTGCAAATCAGCAAATTTTCTTTGCCCGCCAGCTTTTGTAATTGCTTCGTTAAGCAATCTAAAAACATCAACAGAATCATAAATGACATGGTTATCCATGTTGCACACTCCTATCTGACCTATTTTTCCGGCCAGCGCATTTATCACATGTAAATAAGTAGGGAGATTCGGGTGTATGCCATTTCCGGCAATCAATATTTGAGCATCTTCGTGGTTTGATCGCCCATTTTGACTTTTCTGCTTTCATTTCCATCATATAAAGATGAACATGTCTGCTGCTTCCAGTGCTTTTTGTTGACATTGGGTTCTTCATTTTTATCTCCAAAAATTTGAGCCATAAATTCAGCCCATACATTTACGTCATTCATTTTGATTAAAACTATCAATCCACATCCATGCTAGATAAATAGCGACACCGAATAAAACCGCCCCATAGACGATTAATGCAGTGTCAATAAAATCATTGATTACAGTTGATACGAGCGGATCTGTGTAAATCATGACAATCTCACGATTGATGCCAATGCCATAGCGGACAACCGCGCGACATTATCGCTGGTCATAGGCAAAAAATCCCCCACCCGTTGCGGGATGGGGGAAGTTTTGGATTTTACACGAAAATCATTTGGGAGAGTGACTGCGTTACCGTCAAATCTTTCAGCAACCACGGTTTGCCCATGCTGTGCGGCGAAACCTTTGGGCACCGCGCAGTTAGAGACGCAATCGAGATACGGCACCTCTCCCGTGGCACCGTTGGAGAACGGTTGCACCCGGAAACCAAAAGGCTTGCGCACGAGTTCACCCCGCGCCGCCTGTTCAAGGATATCTAATTCAAATCTCATTTGCAATCTCCTTCGGAGCTTCATGTAGATCAGGCCGCAAAATGTGGCATGGAATTCCGGTGATACGGGAAACTGCCAGGACACGATTCGCAGGGACTTTATCCCATCGCGAAACTGCGGCTTTTGAAATGCCCAACTCCTTTGCGATTTGGGTTTTTATTCCATGCTGTGCATCAATAAGTGTCATGTTTGTCATGGGTTCAGTTTCCATGCCCTTACAAAAAATACAAGCAAAAAATTAACGTCAGATGCTATTTTTCCGCTTGCATGCCAGTTTGATGGCATCTACGGTTAAATTGTAAACAGCTTGATGGAGAAGACCGATGTCTAGCCTCAATATCCAAGACAACGCGCAGATTAAGGTCCGCGCCAATGGGCGTACGATGACGCTCGACGCCGCGATCAAAATTGCCGCAACGATCACGCACTTCGAGTGCATCGGGCAACCGGTTCATGTGCTGCCGGAACTGCCCGCCGCGATTTGCGTGCGGCTTGAAAACCTCCCGCTACTTGCCGCCGCGCCGGAACTGCCCGCCGCGACCGACGTGTGGCTTGAAAACCTACCGCTACTTGCCGCCGCGCCGGAACTGCCCGCCGCGACCGACGTGTGGTTGATCAACCTGCCGCTGCTTGCCGCTGTGCCGGAACTGCCCGCCGCGATTTGCGTGCGGCTTGAAAACCTGCCGCTGCTTGCCGCCGCGCCGGAACTGCCCGCCGCGACCGACGTGCGGCTGATCAACCTGCCGCTGCTTGCCGCTGTGCCGGAACTGCCCGCCGCGATTTACGTGCGGCTGATCGACCTGCCGCTGATTGCCGCCGTGCCGGGACTGCCCGCCGCGACCAACGTGCGGCTGATCAACCTGCCGCTGCTTGCCGCCGCGCCGGAAATGCTTGCCGCGACCGACGTGTGGCTTGAAAACC
>Ga0316224_1000706_pt1 | contig 43367 bp, 44 predicted proteins | sample TBH18013metaG_FD_206254 | JGI IMG/M metagenome (GOLD analysis project Ga0316224, IMG submission 206254) | Freshwater microbial communities from Trout Bog Lake, Wisconsin, USA - TBH18013 | ecosystem: Environmental > Aquatic > Freshwater > Lake > Hypolimnion/Profundal zone | place: USA: Wisconsin... | reverse complement strand
CCTGATCGTTGTTAAACTCAAAAATAAGCGCCGCATTGCCCGGTATGGTGCCCATAACCCTGCTGGTTTTGGTTCCCGGCGGGTTTAAATTTTTGAAATAAACAACTGTTATAAACGCAGTGGCTATTAACAAAATTAGGGTGATAACAATTTGTTTTTTCATCGCGGATTGCAATGTAAAGGTAGTTGATTTAGTTAGTGGTGAGTAGTGAGTAGTTATAAAAATATATTCTGCCCGTAATAATCACCTGATTTTAAAATTTTGAAGAAAACTCGCTACTCACCACTCACAATTCACTGCTCACTATCCAACCGCTCACTAATTTCCTTAACTTAGCATTTTATAATTTTATGAAAAGAAGAATAATTATTACAGCTGCGGTATTTGGAACGCTTGCGGTTATTGCCGGCGCTTTCGGTGCGCATAGTTTAAAAGCTGTGCTTTCGGCCTCAAATATGGAGGTGTGGCATACCGCGGTGCAATACCAATTTTACCATGTTTTTGCATTACTATACCTGTCAACCTTAACAAGGTATAAAACCAGGTTTATTAAGGATTGCTATTATCTTTTTACTTTTGGGATGGTATTCTTTTCTGGTTCATTATACCTGCTTTCATGCCGTGATGCATTGGGTGCGCCCTGGCTGCAGGTAATAGGCCCCGTTACCCCATTGGGTGGATTGTTGTTTATTGCCGGTTGGATAACACTTGGAGTTGCTGCATTTAAAAATCAATTTGTTTGATGTTAGAATTTGCTGAAGTACAATATACTGACCGTGAAACACTTTTTGTTGAGGTAATATTGCCTTTAGCGATTGCTAAGAACTATACCTACCGGGTTCCGTTCGAGATGAATGAGACCGTGATGGTTGGCAAAAGGGTGGTAGTGCAATTTGGTAAAAGTAAGCTTTATACAGCCATTATTGCCTCTATTGGTAAACTTGCACCCGAAAAGTACCAGGCCAAATACATCATTGAGTTGCTGGATGACCAACCCGTAGTTACCCGCGAACAATTGCATTTTTGGCAATGGCTGGCCGACTATTATATGTGCAATGTTGGTGAAGTAATGAATGCTGCTTTGCCCTCGGCTTTAAAACTTGCCAGCGAAACACGAATAGTACTCAATAAAGGTTTTGATTATGACCGTGCTGCATTACATGATAAGGAGTTTTTGATAGTTGAAGCGCTTGACATTCAACCCGAGCTAACGGTCGGTGATATTATAAAACTGCTGGGCCAAAAAACGGTAATGCCGATCCTGAAATTGCTGTTCGAAAAAAACATTATTCATATTTCGGAAGAAGTAAGTGAACGTTACAAACCCCGTACACGTACTTTTATTAACCTGACCCCGGTTTATCATAACCAGGAAAATTTAAGAGAACTGTTTGGCATTCTCGAAAAACGTGCACCAAAACAGGCAGACGCGGTTTTGGCTTTCATTAAATTATCGCGACATCAAAATACCATATCAAAAAGCGAATTAATTGAAGAAAGCGGTGCCGGAGATTCAAGTATAAAATCGCTTATTGAAAAAGAAGTGTTTATTGCCGAGGAAAAAAATGTTAGCCGTTTATATTACGAAGAGGAGGCCGACCTTGATACTTTTGAGCTGAGTGAAGAACAGGACCAGGTGCTTAGGCATATAAAAAATGAGTTTACTCAAAAGGAAGTCTCGCTTTTACACGGCGTAACTTCATCGGGGAAAACGCAGATCTATATCAGGCTGATCGAAGAGATGATAGCCACTGGCAGGAAGGTACTCTATTTGCTGCCCGAAATTGCACTTACCACCCATATCATCGAGCGGCTGCGGATGTATTTTGGCGCTGATATTGGCGTTTACCATTCCCGTTTCAATGATAATGAACGGGTGGAGGTTTGGCAAAAAGTACTTAGAAACGAATATAAAGTGGTTCTGGGCGCACGCTCATCGGTGTTTTTGCCATTTCACGATTTGGGGCTGATCATTGTTGATGAAGAACATGAAACATCCTACAAACAGTATGATCCGGCGCCGCGGTATAACGCCAGGGATGCAGCCATCTTCCTGGCAAATATGTATAAGGCAAAGGTATTGCTGGGTTCAGCTACGCCGTCTTTTGAAAGTTATTACAACGCCCGTATGAACAAATACGGCTTTGCCGAACTTACGGAACGGTACGGCGGTGTGAAACTTCCTCTGATTGAAGTGGTAAGCATTACCGAGGAAACAAAGAATAAAACTATTCAGTCGCATTTCACCAGTGTGCTGATGGAAGATATAAAACTGGCGCTTACGAATAAGGAACAGGTTATTTTGTTTCAAAATCGCCGTGGCTATGCGCCTTTGCTGATGTGTAAAATATGTGCCTTCACGCCAAAATGTATCAATTGCGATGTTAGTTTAACTTATCATAAAAGCAGCGGTAAATTGCATTGCCATTATTGCGGCTATAAGGAAGATGCACCCAACATTTGCCCGGCCTGCGGTTCAACACACCTGGAATATAAAGGTTTTGGTACCGAAAAGATAGAAGATGAACTGGCTATGCTGTTGCCCGAGGCGCGGATCGCGCGTATGGACCTTGATACCACACGCTCACGGAACTCTTTGCAAACGATTTTGAATGATCTTGAAGAGAAAAAGATCGACATCTTGATCGGCACACAGATGGTTGCCAAAGGATTGGATTTTTCGGGTGTAACGGTGATTGGCATCATCAATGCCGATAGCTTACTAAAATTTCCCGATTACCGGGCCAATGAGCGCAGCTACCAGATGCTGGCGCAGGTAAGCGGCAGGGCAGGGCGTAGGGGTAAGCAGGGCAAAGTAGTGATACAAACCTATGACCCAAAGCACCGTGTGATAAAACAGGTAATTGAAAATGATTACAACGACCTCTATTTTACAGAAATGGAAGAGCGCAGGAGTTTTAGGTACCCACCGTTCTATCGAATCATCAACCTCGACGTAAAACATAAGGATCCAGCTATAGTAAATAACCAGGCAGCGCACCTTGCTATTGAATTACGCAAACACTTCGGGGACAGGGTGATCGGCCCTGAATTTCCTTTAATTGGCAGGATAAGGAACTACTACATTAAATCCATTATGCTGAAGTTTGAAAAAGACCTGGTTTCGGTAAACAAAGCTAAAACCATCATCAGGGACGTGATAACCCAATTTCAAACTACTAAATTAAGTAAGGGGAGTATAATTCAACCAGATGTAGACCCGTACTAATTGTCTGGATCACAGATTGAGACGATTTATTTGATTTCGCTGAATATTTTTTAAGATTAAAATAAGCGGAATCAATTAAATCAAACCAAATCTGTGATTAACTTAGCACCCTCAAATGGCATACAGGTATATTGATAACTATAGGGAGCAAGGCGCCCGTAAAAAACTGGTTGAAGAGTTAAAGATAAAAGGTATAGAAGACGAAAAGGTGCTCCAGGCCATAGGCAAGGTACCGCGCCACTATTTTTTTGACGAAACTTTCTGGAACCAGGCCTATAAAGATATTGCTTTCCCGATAGGGGCAGGGCAAACTATTTCGCAGCCTTATACTGTTGCCTACCAAAGCCAGCTTTTACATATTCAAAAAGGGGACAAGGTGCTTGAAATTGGTACAGGCAGCGGCTATCAGTGCTGTATATTGTTAGAACTTGGCGCTAAAGTTTATACCATCGAACGTCAGGAAAAGCTGTATTACCATACATCTGTTATTTTACCCGAAAAAATGGGCTATAAGGCCAGGTTTCTTCTTGGCGATGGCTCTAAGGGCAATGCAAAATATGCCCCTTATGATAAAATAATTGTTACCGCCGGCGCACCAACCGTCCCGGAAGAACTGTTAAAACAATTAAAAATTGGAGGGATCTTAGTAATTCCCGTTGGCGATCAGGAATCACAAAAAATGGTAACGGTGCTAAAAGTTGGCGAGCATGATTATGAAAAAACAGTACTTGACACTTTTAGGTTTGTGCCGCTGGTAGGGGATAAGGCGTGGTGAGCCCCCTAACCCCCTAAAGGGGGAATAACTTGCAGTTCGTCCAGTGCCTTTTGAACTCCCCCTTTAGGGGGGCGGGGGGCTTATCTTTTCATCGCCCTATCCATCTCCACCTTCGTATCCCGTTCCTTCATTGTTTCACGTTTATCAAAGGTCTTTTTACCCTGGGCGAGGCCTATTTCAAGTTTGGCAAAACCGCGTTCGCTGATGAACAGCGCAAGTGGGACAATAGTTAGGCCTTTTTCTTCGCCACGGGTTTGCAGTTTTTTCAGCTCTTTTTTGTTGAGGAGCAAAATACGGTCGCGTTTGGCTTCGTGGTTGTAGAATGAGCCGAAGCTATATTCGGCTATATGCAGGTTGCGCACATAAAGCTGTTCATTTATAAAAGTGCAGAATGCGTCGTTTATATTGGCTTTTCCTTCCCGGATGGATTTAATTTCGGTGCCCAGTAATTTTATCCCGGCAATGTATTTATCCAGTATATGGTATTCAAAATAGGCTTTCTTGTTCTTGATGTATATATTCTGGTCCATTTGCTGCAAATATGCGAATTATTTTCTTAGGCCTAATTGTTGGATGGATGCAAAGTGGTGTATGGTATGAACAGATGAGTTTGTCATGCTTCAGTTCGTTGCCTATTGCATTTCTGAAATTAGAAATGGGTGTCATGGTGAGGCGCTCGAACCATGTGCGCAAAGGCCACAACGCCATTGCATTAGCGCTAATGTCAAAGCGTTCAGGCCACCCCGCATGGTTCGAGTGCCTCACCATGACACCCCTTTTTTGTTATTCCTCCATCGGAATTTCGAAAAATTTCAATTTTTAACATGACAAAAAACAGAAATCTTTACCTCGGTTGCGGCTTAACAACCAGTACCGGTATATTCACTTTATGGCGTACAGAATCAACCGTTGTTCCATAAATAAGGTCCTTGAGTACCTTGTGCCCATGCGAACCCATTACTATAAAATCAATTTTATCCTCAATTACAATTTGGGCTATAGCACTCGCCGGCCTGCCAAAGCCGATATGGGCATTGGCATTATAGCCGAGATTGATCATTGCCTCCACGTATTTATTCAGGTTATCAGCATCGCTTTGCGTTTCGTGGTCCATCACCTCCGTGCCGTAATAACGGGCGCCTGCGGTTTCCACCACGTGGATTAAGGTGTACCTTGTGTCTTTATTTCCCTGCATTATGGCATGCCTGATGCAATCACGGTCATTCTTTGAAAAATCAATAGTGATCCCGATATGTTTATAGGATAGCGGTTTCAGATCGTGAATTGTTGTTGCAAGTCCATGAGGAACCTGGGCCGAAATATCGTGATGTTTAAATAATATTGGTCTCAAAAATACATAAACCAGCAAAACAGCTACGGCAACAATTAGGGGGATAACAAGTCCGTAGATCCAAATTGCTGCTGATGGGTATTGTTTTATCCAATCACCAACCTGGTCAGTGACCAATTTTGCATTTAAAGCAATAATTAACGCAGCGCTTAGCCAGGCCAGGATCTTAACTTTTAAGCTGATAGCGAACTTGCCCATACGTTTTCGGTTTGAAGTAAAATGAATGAGCGGGATCACCGCGAAACCCAGTTGCATACTCAATACCACCTGGCTTAAAATGATGAGTTTTCCCAACCCGTTTTCGCCAAAATAAAGAATGGTAAATATAGCAGGAACAATGGCCAGCAGCCTTGTCAGTAACCGTCGGAGCCAGGGTTCAATACGGAGGTTGATATGTCCCTCCATAACAATCTGGCCGGCCAATGTACCTGTAATGGTTGAACTTTGGCCCGAAGCTATCAGCGCGATGGCAAACAAAGTTGGTGCAAGATTGCCGAAAAGATGCGCAAGTAATTTATAGGCGTCCTTTATTTCCGCAACCTGGAAATACCCGTTTTGAAAAAATGCGCCGGCTGCCAATATTAAGATAGCGGCATTTACCACAAAAGCCAGGTTCAACGCGATCACTGTATCAAATAAGTTGAATTTTATCGCGGTTTTCAGTCCTGCATCGGTGCGCGTGATCTGCCGGGTTTGTACCAGGGAAGAGTGGAGGTACAGGTTATGCGGCATTACAGTGGCCCCGATGATGCCAATGGATATGTACAGCATGTTTTGGCTCACCAAATCTTTTTTGAAAAGATTATTCGGGATGAAGCCTTTTGCTATTTCCAAAGCATTCGGCGCAACAATAAACATCTCTATCAAAAAAGACATCCCCATAATAAATATCATCGACATGATAAATATTTCGAGTTTGCGCATGCCCCGGTTCATTAAAAACAGCATCAATACAGTATCTGTAAGAGTGAGCGATACCCCCCATACAAGTGGCAGGTGAAATAATAGCTGCAAACCGATGGCCATACCGATAACCTCGGCAAGGTCGCAGGCGATGATGGCTATTTGCGCCAGTATATAAAGCCAGAAATTTACAAATTTTGGGTAGGCGTTTTTCGATGCCTGCGCAAGATCAAGGCCGCGTACTATCCCAAGCCTCGCGCTTAATGATTGCAGTAACAATGCTATCAGGTTTGAAGCGAATAAAATCCATATTAAACGATACCCGAAGGCGCTACCACCTGCAATGTCGGTAGCCCAGTTACCAGGGTCCATATAGCCAACACTTACTAAATAAGCCGGACCTATAAAAGCCAGCATCCTTCGCCACCCTAATTTGTTTTCGGTGCCAATGGAGCTGTGAACATTACTTAATGATTGTTTAGGGGTATCAATATTATTCATATAGAAATCAATAAATTGTTAGCCACTTCACGGCTGATCTGTATTTCTTTATCTGCTGTTTGCAATACCACCGAATGGTCGAATTCGATGATTTCTGCGACCGTAATTTTCTGCCCGATAGTAAGCGATTGTTTTTCAAGGTATTGTAAAAACGCCGGGGAATGGTCCCTTACGCCGCAAATAACACCGCTATCATTTACAGCAATTGCCGATACCGGCTTTAGATTATGTATTTTAAATAGTCCGTTACAATCCGGGATCGGGTCGCCATGCGGGTCGTGTTTTGGATAACCCATAAATTTATCAAGCCGGTCAATCAATTCATTCGAAGAGATATGCTCCATTTCTTCGGCCATTTCGTGTACCTCATCCCATTTAAAATCAAGCTTTTCAACCAAAAAATACTCCCAAAGGCGGTGCTTGCGGATAATATTTACTGCAATTTTTTCACCGGCAACAGTTAGGTTAACGCCCTGGTACGGTGTGTAATTGATCAAAGCTTTTTCAGCAAGTTTTTTTAGCATGTCGGTAACCGACGATGCTTTGGTGTTTATAAAAGCAGCCAATTGGTTTGTACTCACATTCCCGGTATCCAAACTCAGGTGGTATATTGATTTTAAGTAGTTCTCTTCCGCTAATGTATTCATTTATACAAATCTAATAATAAATTTAGACTTGTCTAAATTTATTCAATAAAAAAAATTTATTTCGGTAAAAGTGCTTTTGAAAGAAATTTTATTTTGCGAATTAACTAAAATCATATATTTGCATGTATCATGGCTGCCGAATTAGATAAAATAGACCTCCAAATATTAAAGATCCTGCAAGAGAACGGGAGGATCACCAACCTGCAACTTTCCAACGAGATAGGGCTTTCACCTGCACCTACTTTAGAGCGCGTGCGCAAGCTGGAACATGCTGAGTATATTAAAAGTTACCACGCCCTGGTTGACGAAGAAAAACTGGGCCTTGGCATAAAAACCTTTATCCAGATCTCGCTTGATTTCCATCAAAAAGATACCATCCATAAATTTTTAGAAGAGATTCAAAACATCAAGGAGGTTACCGAATGCCACCATGTAACCGGCCAGTGTGATTTCTTATTGAAAGTTTATGTCCGCGATATAAAATCGTATGAGCAATTGATCATGGAAAAGATCAGCCGTATCACCGTGGTAAAAACTTTTCAAACCATGATGATCATGTCGACCAGTAAAAAGGAACCGATAGTGCCGCTGGAGTATTAGCCCCCCAGCCCCCTGAAGGGGGAGCAAAAAAAGCAGACTCAAATTCGCCAATCAAAATTCCCCCTTTAGGGGGTTAGGGGGCTTAATGTATTTGCCAGTCAATCTCTTTCTTTCCTTCCTTTTCTAATATTGCATTAGTTTTTGAAAAGGGCCTCGAACCGAAAAATCCATTATGCGCCGAGAAGGGCGAAGGATGAGGGGATTTGATGATATGATGCTTCGTTTGATCGATCAGCGCTGCTTTAGCCTGGGCAAATGCTCCCCATAATATAAATACGATGCCCTCTTTTTTATCGGAGATAGTTTTGATGACATTATCGGTAAATTCTTCCCATCCCTTTTTTTGGTGTGAGCCGGGTAAGCCTGCCCTAACCGTTAAGCTTGCGTTTAATAATAGCACGCCTTGTTCGGCCCATTCGGTAAGGTCGCCATGGTTGGGGGGCACGAAACCGGGAAGATCTGTTTGCAGTTCTTTATAAATATTTCTTAATGACGGCGGAATGGTAATGCCTTTTTGTACAGAGAAAGATAAACCATGGGCCTGGTTTTCACCATGATAAGGGTCCTGGCCCAGAATTACTACTTTTAGATTTGTAAACGGCGTTTTTTGGAAAGCGTTAAAAATATCACCACCTTTTGGATATATTTTATTGCCCGCCTCTTTCTCATCTTTTAAAAATTGGCGCAGCTGTACCATGTAATCTTTGCCAAATTCATCAGCTAAAACCTGCAGCCACGAAGCCTCTAATTCAATTGCCATAAATCTTAATTATTTTGTTGATTAAGCGTACAAATAAACGGATATTTGTATGCTAATTTATAGTATTACAAACGATGTCAAATATAATAAGGTTAATTATTGCCTGTGTGGTTATGGGTGCAGCAGTTGCACTTTGTGCCTTTGGTTTTTGGGGCTGGGGGATACTGGTGCTGTTTTTAGGCGGCATTGTACTGCTAACCTACTTTTTCAATGAAAATATGCTTGTTGCCCAATGGTTCCTGCGTAAGGAGAAATCGGAAAAGGCTGAGGAGTGGTTATTAAAGATAACAGATTATGAAAAACAGCTGAACAAAAGCCAGCATGGCTATTATAATTTATTAATAGGCCTGATAGAGTCGCGTAAGCAGCCTTTAAAATCAGAAAAATATTTTAAGAAGGCGCTTTCGCTGGGTATGAAAATGTCGCACAATACAGCACTGGCTAAATTAAGCCTTGCCGGTATAGCCATGGCTAAACGCAACAAGCGCGAAGCGCAAATGTATCTTTCTGAAGCGACGAAGGATGATAAAAATAAATTACTTGCCGAGCAGATAAAGATGATGAAAACGCAAATGGCGCAGATGGATAAGCAACAGGTAGTAAGGGGCGGGTATCGTCAGTTTTAAGGAGATGTAGAGGCGCAATACTTGCGTCTGAATATGGTATATGGCAGAAAAGCCCCGAAATTTCGGGGCTTTTCTATTTTTCTTCGATTGAACTGAAATAATCAGGTTCGGATGAATGGTTTTGATTTGGCCCGGTATGCCTTTCGGGAATGTAATAGCCATCTTCGGATGGATTAGCCACTTCTACAATTTTTAGCAGGCTTCTGATAAAGGAAAGATTAAAACTACTCCGGTTTAGCTTTATCAAGTATTCCTTTTCCGTTATTTCGAGAATAGAATTAGTCATAAATTTTGATATAATGTTTATGACAATTATAAACAAGAAAACTAATACTAAAGTTTTATCTGCTTTATGCTTTCATTAACAAATTGTTAATAATTCGCTGATTTATTGATGATTATTTTTTTAAATAACGAATAGAGGGGTGTCATGGTGAGGCACTCGAACCATGAGCGCAAAGGCACGACGCCAGTGCATTAACGGTATGCAAAGCGTACTGGCCACCCCACATGGTTCGAGAGCCTCACCATGACACCCTTTTTTCCATATTTTCGCGAAGTTTTATCACCCGAAATAACAAGGGGCCTGAAGTGTTTTTATTCGAACCAGGCCAGCACTATTTCCTTAGCCGGCATAGTAATTTCAAGCTTCATTTTTTTTCGCATCCCGCCAAGGTCATTAAAAACCTTATTCGGATTGGCAGCTTTCAGTTCCTCGACCGTATTAAAGCCCATTTTATTGAGTACAGGCACCCACTCGGCCGGTACACCAATGTTTACAAAATCATCGGCAGTGGCTACCTTGGCTTTTTTCTCCGGACGCATTTGCGGGAAGAATAATACTTCCTGTATAGTGTGCTGGTTGGTTAGCAGCATCACGAGGCGGTCGATACCGATGCCCAAACCTGATGTTGGCGGCATGCCGTATTCAAGTGCCCGCAAAAAGTCATCATCCATAGCCATCGCTTCGTCATCACCACGACCGGCCAGAACAAGTTGTTCTTCCAGCCTTTCGCGCTGATCGATCGGATCGTTCAATTCGGAATAAGCATTGGCGATTTCCTTGCCGTTTACAAACAACTCAAACCGTTCAACCAGACCGTCTTTTGTGCGGTGTTTTTTCGCCAGCGGGGTCATTTCAATCGGGTAATCGGTAATATAAGTGGGCTGTATCAGGTTGGCCTCAACTTTAGCGCTGAAAATCTCATCAATCAGTTTGCCTTTGCCCATGGTGTCGTTTACTTCGATACCCAATTCCTGGCAGGTTTCGCGCAAAGCGGCCTCGTCCATAGCCGAAACATCAATGCCCGTATATTTCAGGATAGAATCATACATGGACAGTTTTTCATACGGCCCGGCAAAGTTGATCTCGTTGGCGCCAACCTGTACCACAGGGATTCCATGTACAATTCTTGCCACCATTTCCAAACATTCCTCCACCATGGCCATCATCCAGATATAGTCTTTGTAAGCTACATAAATTTCAAGCCCGGTAAATTCAGGGTTATGGGTGCGGTCCATGCCTTCGTTGCGGAACATTTTGCCAAATTCGTATACACCGTCAAATCCGGCCACAATTAGGCGTTTTAGGTACAACTCGTTCGCAATGCGTAAAAACAGGGGCATATCCAGTGCATTATGATGCGTTACAAAGGGGCGTGCCGCAGCACCGCCATGCACCGGCTGTAAAATAGGTGTCTCCACTTCCATCCAACCCTGTTTGTTAAAGTACTCGCGCATAGTGCTGATCACTTTTGAACGGTTGATGAAAATTTGTTTATAAGCCGGGTTAACGGTAAGGTCAACATAACGCTGGCGATAACGCAATTCCGGGTCGGTAAAGGCATCATGAATATTGCCCTCTTCGTCCCGCTTAACAACAGGCAGTGGTTTTAATGATTTTGAAAGCAGTACAAGTTCCTGTACATGTACGGAGATCTCGCCGGTTTGCGTCAAAAAAACAAAACCTTTAACGCCTATATAATCGCCGATATCAAGTAGCTTTTTAAATACGGTATTGTATAAAGTTTTATCTTCATCAGGGCAAATATCGTCACGTTTCAGGTAGACCTGAATCCGTCCGCTTGAATCCTGCAGTTCAGCAAAAGAGGCGCTGCCCATAATGCGGCGGGTCATAATGCGGCCTGCAAGGGTTACTTTATTATAGTGTTCAGGGAAGCGGCTAAAATTGTCGGCAATGTCCTGTGCAAAGGCTGTAACCTTATATTCCTCGGCGGGATACGGATTAATACCCAATGCACGCAGTTGCTGTAATGATTCGCGGCGTAAAATTTCCTGTTCAGATAGTGCAATACTCATATTTTCGTTAAAGCTGCAAAAGTAAGATTTTTTTGCGGAGGCGAGACGTTGAATTTGAGATTTGAATTGTGAAGAAAAAAATTAAACGCAGGAGAATCGCGATTAGCCAGAGTTTTAAATATAATGGCCGCCAATTGTTATATTTGTAATATGGAAACCAGGGAATTAAAGCCAGATTCTTTAAATGAACAGCAAATACTCATGCTGCGTTTGTTGAAAAAACCATTGCCAGAGGCCTCATTTACACGGATCAGGCAATTGGCGGTTGAGCTTTTGGCCAAACAATTGGATGAAACCATTGAGGAATGGGAGGTTCAGAATAGTATCACTCAAAAAGATTACGAAGGATTAAGTAAACAACATTTTCGGAGCGCCAATATCAATTAATAGTGGTCTTTTAACGAATGAATGTGAATTTCATCGTTCTTAATTTCATAAATAATTCTGTGTACATTATTAATGCGGCGTGACCACATGCCGGTAAAATTGTGTTTAAGTGGTTCTGGTTTCCCGATGCCTTCAAACGGGGATTGTTGAATAGATTGAAGTATTGAAAGAATTCTTATTTGTATCTGTTTTTGGCCAGACTTTTTCCAATATTTTAGATCTTCCGAAGCTTTTGGCAGATAGACTATTTCCATAGATCTGCAAGCGGTATTTTTACCCCTTTTCCTTCTTCCATATCTTTACGGCTTTGAGTTAATTTTTCAACCAAATAAGGATTAGCCATTATGCGTTCTGTTTCGTCTTTGAATTGACTTGCATCGTCAATTTCATATGCTAAGTTAAGCGCATCCAAAACCGCAGTAATTGCTTTCTCTGACACAGGATCTTCAATATTTACCGTCAATATTTTCATTGCCCGAAATGTTATTTAAGTAAAACCTACTCATACAAATTTAGCAAAAATTTAAGATTTGACAAACTACAAAAGAGCGTCAAATCTTTAAACGGATTAATACCTTTGGCTTATGAATTTAAAAGTAATTGCTTTTGATGCTGATGATACCCTTTGGGTGAATGAACCCTATTTCAGACAAACGGAAGAGCGGTTTTATAATTTGCTCAGCGAATACGCCTCGGAACATTCACTTGAGCGCGAGCTGCTGAAAACGGAAATAGAAAACCTTGCTTTATATGGCTATGGCATAAAAGGTTTTATGCTGTCGATGATTGAAACAGCAATACGGATAAGCAATAATACCATCAGTGTTGATGTGGTCGGGAAAATATTGGACTTAGGCAGGCAGATGCTTGATAATCCGATTGAACTGCTTGATGGGGTGGAAGAGGTGTTGTTGGCTTTGAAAGACAAATACCGCCTGGTTGTAGCTACAAAAGGCGACCTGCTGGACCAGGAAAGAAAATTGAAAAAATCGGGGATAAGTCATTATTTCCACCATATCGAGATCATGTCTGAGAAGGATGATGCCAATTACCTTAAACTGATCAGACACCTGGACATACAGCCCGCCGAATTGCTGATGGTAGGCAACTCGCTTAAAAGCGATATAGTACCTGTATTGAATGTTGGTGGCTATGGGATCCATGTCCCTTATCACATCACCTGGGCGCATGAGCATATTGAGCACAGCATTGAAGATGAAAAGTTTAAAAGCGTAGCCGGGATCAGGGATATAATGGCGTTTTTATAGTTGGATAGCACTTCAGTCGATAATACATTCGCTCAAATAACCAATCATTAGATTACCTTTACACTGTGTCAGATATTATCCAAAAAGCATTTCCGCACGAGGCCACGCCACAGCAACTTGAGCTATTTGGTAAACTGCACAGCTTTTTGCTGAGCGATAACGGCGATGAGTGTTTTATATTGAAAGGGTATGCAGGCACGGGTAAAACAACAGTTTTAGGCGCCCTGGTAAAAGCTTCGCGTGGCTATAATTTTAAGTCTGTTTTGCTTGCGCCGACGGGGCGCGCCGCCAAGGTTATTACCGCCTATTCGGGCCGCAAGGCATTTACCATACATAAAAAGATATATCGCAAAAAAACCGCATTCAATGTAGATGAAGGTTTCCTGCTGGGCGATAATATTGCTGACAATACCCTTTTTATTGTTGATGAAGCATCTATGATCTCGGATGAGATCGGTATAAACCATCGTGCCTCCCTGTTGTACGACCTGGTGAATTACGTATACAACACCAAAAACTGTAAACTGATGCTGGTGGGGGATACCGCCCAGTTGCCGCCTGTTGGATCAGAGGACAGTCCTGCCCTGGATGCTGTGTTGATGAAAAAGAAGTTTGGCTTGGATGTTTTTAGTTTCGAACTGACCGATGTACTCCGCCAGCAAAAGGATTCGGGCATTTTGTTCAATGTGACCCGGGTGCGCGACATTATACGGAGGGGAAAAGAAAATATGCCCCAGATAGTTACTAAAGGGTATAAAGATATGTACCGCATGAGCGGCGAAATGCTGGAAGAAGGGCTTAATTATGCTTATGGCAAATACGGTAACGATAATACGCTCATTATTTGCAGATCCAACAAAAACGCAAATGCCTATAACCGGCAGATTCGGGGTAGAATATTGTACCGCGAAGAAGAACTGACTGGCGGCGATCAGGTAATGGTAGTAAAAAATAATTATTTCTGGCTGCAGGACCAGGAGGAGGGAAGCACAGGTTTTATTGCCAACGGTGATATTGCCCGCATAAAAAAGGTACGTCGCATTGAAGATATGTACGGTTTTCGCTTTGCCGATGTGCAGCTGGAATTTATTGACTATGCCGAGGACCCGGTCCTGGATTGTAAAGTATTACTGGATACACTTTATACCGAAGCACCGGCCCTGCCGCAGGAGGACCAAAAACGGTTTTACCTGGAGGCGATGAAGGATTACGACCATATCCCTAATAAACGGGCCAAATGGAACGAGTTAAAGCTGAATCCCTACTATAATGCCCTGCAGATAAAATTTGCCTATGCCATTACCTGCCACAAAGCCCAGGGCGGCCAGTGGGATGCGGTTTTTGTTGATCAGGGCTACCTGACCGAAGAAATGGTGAATACTGATTTTTTACGCTGGTTTTACACCGCCTGTACCCGCGCCACACAGGAATTATACCTGGTGAATTTTAACGAAAAGTTTTTTGCAAAAGGGGAGTAGTGCAGCCCGCAAGACCGGTAATTTGAAAGGAGTCCTTTATTTCGGGATTTGAGACTATCACCGTATGTTTTGATAATAATTAAAATAATCATCAACTTGTACCCATAAATCTTGTTATAAAATCAAATCCTTTTGGCAATTGTCCGGTAATTTGTAAATTATATCCATGAAATCAAGGTTGTTCCTGTATGTTTCTTTAGCTGTGGATATTTTCATCGCCATTTCAAAATTCATAGCGGCGGCTGTAACCGGCAGTTCATCGATGATCTCCGAGGGAATTCATTCTGTAATTGATGCCAGCAGCCAATTGCTATTGCTATGGGGAATAAAAACCAGTAATAGGCAGGCGGATGCTGAGCGTCCATTTGGCTATGGCAGGGAGTTGTATTTCTGGTCGTTCATTGTTTCCTTGCTTATTTTTATTATTGGCGGGTGTATTTCCTTTTACGAAGGTTTTATGCGGATGAAAAAGCCGGAATTTGAAGGAAATCAAATATGGAATTACGCCATTTTAACGATCGCATTCCTGTTTACCATGGTTTCGATGACCACAGCTTTAAAAGCATTTAATAAACAGCGTGGTCGCCATGTCTCATTCTGGAACGCGGTAACACAAAGTAAAGACCCATCTACTTTTATTGTGCTCCTTGGCGACCTTGGTGATATGCTGGGCCTTGTTATTGCATTCCTTGGCGTGTATCTCGGTCATTTATTTCATAACCCATATTACGATGGAATTGCTTCCATGGCGATTGGTGCAATGATGATAGCCATATCTATGCTACTTGTGCGTGAAAGTAAAAGTTTATTGATGGGCGAAACCCCCAGCCGGAAAACTATAAGGAAAATCGTTTCGCTTGCCCAGGCAGATGAGGCCGTAATAAAGGTGAGGAAACATTATTCCATGTATCTGGCGCCTGAAGAAATAATATTACAACTTAATACTGTTTTTAAACCAGACCTCAACACCCGCCAGATCACCGATGCCATCGAACGCATCACCAAAACAATACAGGCCGAATTTCCGCGGATTAAACAAATATTTATTGAGCCGGTGGCGGGGTAGGAAAGTCCATGGTCGATAGTCCATAGACCATGGTATACGATTTGGTGGTACCGTTTCTGGCTATAAACTATTAACCCAAAACATTCTGCTATGGACTATGGACCATCGACTATGGTCCCTTTTACGCCTCCACAATTACTCCGGCATAAGTTAAGCCGCCACCGAAACCTAAGAGCAGCATTTTATCACCGGTTTTAATTTTCCCCGATTTGGCAGCAAGATCCCAGGCTAAGGGAATTGAAGCCGATGAGGTGTTGCCAAAAAGCTCAATGCTGGTCAGCATTTTATCCATCGGGAAGCCTGTTTCCAAAGCAACCGCCTCAATAATGCGCAAATTGGCGCTGTGCAGTATTACCCAATCTAAAGTTTCGTGGTTTAAATTATTGATGGCCAGTAACTCATTTACCTTTTGGCTCATGGTTCGCACGGCCCATTTAAATACAACTTTCCCGTTTTGATGGATCTTTCCATTTGGAACAATTTCTTCACCGTTCACAACAGTAGCATGCTGTGACAGGTAAAGATCTTTGCCATGACTGCCATCTGAACCTGTAACGCAATTAAATATTTTTGATTTATCTGAAGCCTCCACAAGCGCTGCTCCGGCAGCATCGCCAAACAAGATACAGGAAGTGCGGTCACTATAATCGGTAAATTTCGACAATGTTTCGGCGCCGAAAACCAAAACCTTTTTATGTGTACCGGCAGCTATCAGGCCTTTAGCCAATATCAGGCCATAAACAAAGCCCGCACAGGCTGCCATTATATCAAGGCAACCACAATTCTCTATATTGAAATGATTTTGTACCCTGGTAGACATGCTTGGCATTACCTGGTCGGCCGTGGTTGTGGCAACAATGATAAAATCAACGCCATCTAAGTTCAAGCCCGGGTTTTCTGCTAATAGATTTTTAACTGCGTTGATACACAGGTCACTTGTATATTCATCCTTTTCTGCAAATCTTCGCTCTTTTATGCCCGTTCTTGAAATGATCCATTCGCTGTTTGTTTCAATTTTATCGGTAAACCAGTCGTTAGGTATAATTTGTGATGGTGCATACACACCTATTGCTTTTATCTGCGCATTCATAAAGGATATTAGTTTTGTTTAATCGGTATTCCGAAGATAAGCCAAATTTTTATTTAGTTCAGTTTTTTTTTGAGTTACCCGGAATACTTTTTTCGCAAACTATTACAAAATCACTGAAATTACAAATTGATGTTCAAACAAATAATGTTTCTAAAATGTAAAGATTAACATTAGCCAAAAGCATTTAAACGCCATTGCCTTACCTTTGCCGCTCCTTAATTAGTAAGGAAAATTCAAAGAAAAATACAAGAATGTACAAATTAAAGATCATATCATCAACAGTACGCCCGGGCAGAAAAGGGCCTGTTATAGCCAAATGGATAACCGACGCAGCAAACGGACATGGCGGCTTTGAAGCCGAGCTGCTGGATCTGGGCGAGATCAACCTGCCCTTAATGAACGAGGCAGTACACCCAATTATGCGGCAATATGAACACGAGCATACCAAACAATGGAGCGCGAAAATTGAGGAGGCAGATGTTTTTATTTTCGTTACCGCCGAATATGATTACAGCTACCCTGCGTCTCTGAAAAATGCGTTGGAATACCTGGTACATGAGTGGGCTTATAAAGTTGCTGGTATCGTAAGCTATTCTGCCGGACCTTATGCGGGTGTAAGGGCAGTGATGAGCCTTAAAGCTGATCTTATTTCATTAAAAACCATCGGATTATCCGAAATGGTAAATATTCCCCTGCTTAACCAATATATAAATGACGATGGTGAATTTGTCCCCGATGAAAAATTAACAGCCACATCTAAGGTGATGTTTGACCAATTGCTTCGCTGGACAAAAGGCCTGAAAGCGATAAAAGAAGACAAATTAGTACATAGCTTCGTTTAGCGGGTTTTTAACTCATTTTCTTTTCCATAAGCTGGCTGACGACTTATGGAAAAGGTATTAGCTATTGGTTTCGGCTATCATGATCTTACAATGACAACAAGCTGTTAACAGCTCTTGAAAAATGACTGCGGCAACTCGTTTAAACGTTCTTCAATTTCTTTTGCTGCTTTGGTTATAGACAGGCCTCCAAGGTTGGTACAACGGAGGGTATGATGTATCTCGTTGCCAACGGCTTGCATGGTTTCAATTACTTCATCCAACGGTATCAGATGATCATAGCCCGACAGGGCCATGTTGGCGCATGATACCGCATTGGTAGCCGCCATTACGTTGCGTCCAAGGCAGGGTGCCTCAACACGGTTGCCGATGGGATCGCAGATAAGACCCAGGGTGTTTTGCAATGCAAGCGATGTAGCCCCGATGGCCTGCCTGACTGTTCCGCCTGCCATTCCTGTTAGGGCGGCTGCAGCCATGCCCGAGCCGGAGCCGCATTCGGCCATGCAACCGCCAACTTCTGCGGCAAATGTAGCATGAGCAGTAATAAACACACCAATAAGACCTGCTGTCAGCATACCTTTTACAACTTCATCCTCCGGAAGGCCCATGGATTTTGCTGTTCCGATGATAGCTCCTGGTAACGCTCCGCAAGAGCCCGCAGTTGGCGCTGCAACGATAACACCCATTGAACTTTTAACCTCCATCATTGCCGATACATACATAATGATGGTATTATTGGCATCGCCGCCTATCAGCCGGTTATTGTCCATTTGCTCTTTTAGCAATACGGATTGGCTGCCTAAGATCCTGTCGGCATATTGGGTGCCCTTCAGGCCCGATTGAATGGAATTATCCATGATGCGTACAATTGCACGCATCTTTTCAAAAACCTCATTATTGGAAATATTGCCCCTTGCGCTTTCATAAGCAACAGCCAGCTCCCACAATTCAAGGTCTTTATCCTCATTATAAGCAAATAAACCTTCACAGGTAATAAATGGTACCTCTAAATCTTTCCTGGACTTAATGGGTAACACAGGAGAAAGTTTTTTTATGAAAAGCACCTCATCAATTGTCAATAACTCCTGGCATAGCTGTTCATCCGGAAATTCTTGTGATTTTATTTCAATAAAGGTTTGATCTCCTGTGTGCAGGGTGATCTCATCATACTTACAGGAGGTCTCCAAAAATGGAAGGACTTTATCAGCCTGTTTGCAATAAACAAGCGTTTCATAAAAATCGCCGTTCATGGAAACTGATGCCCCGTCAATTTCAATCACTTCAATCATACCTCCGCCGGTTGAAATAGCGGTCAGTCGACGGGTTTCTTCCGCGCTGTTCAAGGTTAGCTTATAGGTATTGGGATGGTCTGCACCGATATCCAGTATTTTTATATCGATCCCGATTCCGGCTGTATCGATAAATCGGGCAGATTCGGGCAGCCGTTCGTCATAAGCCTCCCAGCCTAAAAATCCCCCGAACAGGCCCATATCCGATCCCTGGCTTTTATGGGTGGTAGCCAATGAACCTTTTGGATCAAATTCAATTAAAATGTTGCTCATCCTGTCATCCATCAGGTCCCTGCATAACCTGCCGATCCGCAAAGAGGCCGCACAATGTGAACTCGAAGGACCGCGCATTACAGGCCCTATTACGTCATTGAAAATACTTGGATAATTTTCCATATTAACGGAGCTAAATATTTTAACAAAAAGAGGTAAGTGAATTGACTACCTAAACAAATATAATAATTATAATATTGAAAATTAAGAATTTGGAGATGGCCCCACCGGATAATGTCGTTGAAATCATAACAAAATAAAGCATCCCGGTCAGGCTTTTACCTACCGGGATGCTTTAAATATTTTCAAGCAACAATTGTCTGCTTGCTTAATCAGAAAAAGGCGTTAGTAACAAGGTTCAGGCTCAATTTATCAGTGCTGTTGGTTGATGCCGTCAGGCCACCAAACCAAATGGTATAAACAGAACCCTCTGCCAGCGTAACATTGGGCAGGGTGGCAAGCACGGTGTTTGTTGTACCCTGGCGTACTTCGAATGTGTAGCTTGTTTTTCCATTTAGAGGCATAAACGTGGTGTAACCTTTGTAGGGTACGTTAGTAGCTAATGTTTGTGCGCCCTGTATAGCCAGCGAAGCAGAGGCAGGCGCATCGGGGCAAAGGTTAATAAAGCGTACAGTTGCCATACCTGTGGCAGGGGCATTTAGCGTATCGGTTAATAAAACAATTTCGGTATTGGGTGTTTTATTGGCCAGGAAAAGGGAATAAGCAGTATTGGGGTTTAAAGTTATGGTGCCCGAAAAAATGCCGGTTGTTGTGCCAAATGCGTAAAAGTTTGCCGTCCTTGTGCCGGCGTAAGCACTTACATAATTTATATTATTCCCATAATATAATGAGCCGGCGTTAACCTTATTATTGTTAAGGTAAAAATCTAAAGGCGGCTGATCTGGTGATGCCTGCACAAATGCGAGCAATGCCGTAGGGGGAGTGGAATCGGGAGACTTGAATTCTTTAAGGCAGGAGGTTAACAGAATGGAAAACAAACCAATTACGCCAATTCTTATCATTAATTTTTTTGAAATGTTTTCGTGCTTTTTCATCGTTCGATAATTAAAATTCAACCTGATAAACACAATACGGATTTGAAATTGAAATTGCTACAAAGGTGCGTGTAAAAAATTAAAAATTTATAGTGGTGTTAGTATCACAAACAATTATCAATCTGCAAAAGATTGATGATAATGACGGGAAACCACGTAAAAATACGCATCAAAATCCAGTAGTAACACTGCCTTGCTTTATAAATATTTATTGTAGTTTTATAAAAGGAAATTCTTAAACCAAAAACAATATAGCTATGGAAAACTCACAAACCGATCATTCAACAATGAAATTAGGGAAATCAACCGCGGTTCATGATCCCCGTACACTGCTGCTTGCAAATTATCTAACCCCTGATGCATTACCGCCTGTGCCGGCCAAATATTTCTACGCTAAAAATATCGGTGCAACAGCCTGGGGAATGATGGATAATGATAAGGTAGGAGATTGTACCTGCGCCGCTGCCGGGCATTTAATAATAGAGTGGACCGATGATAATGGCGCTTTATATACGCCTCCCGACCAGGATATCATAAGCGCTTATGCTGCAATTACAGGTTATAACCCCGCAACAGGCCAAAATGATAATGGCGCAAGCGAGACAGCAGTTTTAAATTATTGGAGGGCTACAGGGATCTCTTCGCATAAAATTATGGCCTATGCAGCGCTTGAACCTAAAAATCATAATCATATTATGTTGTCTGTATTTTTATTCGGCGGTTGCTACATCGGGGTGCAGCTTCCAATTTCGGCGCAAAAGCAAAAGGTATGGTCGGTGCCGCCGGGAGGGCCACAGGGACAGGGTGCGCCTGGCTCATGGGGAGGTCATGCCGTGATGGTAGTAGGATATGATAGCCATGGATTGACCGTAATCACCTGGGGCGCTACCAAAAGGATGACCTGGTCATTCTGGGATGCTTATTGCGATGAATCTTATGCTATTATCAGCACAGATTTTGCCGGTACAAAACCTGCCCCTAACGGTTTCGATCTCGCCGCCTTACAACAAGACCTTAAAGTACTCGTCGGGTAGAATTTAGCCTGGCATATTGAAGATCAATAAATTGTGCCCCCCAATAAAATACTCCCTTAATACACGATCTCTTAGCTTTTACTGAAGGATTGTGCATTGAGGGAGTACAGTTTGATCGGAACCGGGTACCCAAAGGGTCTTTTAATTCGTTTTGTCGGTTAAAGGATCCGGCGGGGCCGAAATTGACGGATCATAAACGGCTACTCCAACGCGCGAGTCTGCGCAGCCATAGTATAAAAACCACTTATGTTTAAAGTAAGCCATGCCTTCAATAAAAACGGTTCCGTTTACGTATTGTCCGCTTTTTTCAAATGACGCCATGGGGCGCAGAAACGGAACATCAAGCCTGCCCAGGGGTTTAGCCGGATCGTTACGATCAAAGAGCGCTTGCCCGGCGCAATACGAATTAGGGTTAAATCTTTTATCCCTGCCTTCGCCCTCTTTGTTCTTACCATTGTAAAATAAAATGATGCCTTTATCGGTCATAATTGCAGGCGGACCGCATTCGGTTAAGTCACTGTCGAAATAGCCTTCTCTTGGAGAAATTAACTCTTTCAGCTCTCCTTTATCATCAACAACAGGCACCCAGTCAACCAGGTTGGCAGAAGTTGCCGCATACACGTGGTGTTCGCCCCAATACAACCAATATTTTCCATTGATTTTAATGATTACCTGTTTCCCGTTCTTAACTTTTGTTAAAATGGAAGCCGATTTACTTGCCATATTAAAAAACTTGCCATGATAGGCCGTCTTAAAAATAGGCCCATGCTTTTTCCAATGGGTCAGATCTTTTGAAGTAGCAACACCTAAACGAGGGACATCACGGTTCCATTCGGTGTATAAAACCACATAAGTCCCGGTTTCTGTAATCGCTACGCGGGGATCTTCACAACCACCCGGCCATTCATATTTTTTTGCAATATCATTGGCAGGGTAGAGCACCGGGCTTGGTTTTCTTTTAAAATGGATACCGTCAGTGCTTTCGGCGTAGCCGAGGCGGGAAGTACGGAAACCAATGCCCGTACCATAAAGATCTTCCGCCCGGTATAAAACAACGATATTCCCGTTTTTAATGGCTGCAGCAGGGTTAAACGTATCATTGGCTTCCCAGGCAACCTTGGTTTTGCTAACCGGGTCAAAAAATCTTGAGGATGTATCCGGTGAAATAATTGGATTTATGTTTGCAGGCCTTACAAAACCGCCAAATGCCCAGGATGGAAGTACATTTAAATCTGATTGGGCAAAACAGTTTGCGGATAGCAATATAAGCGCTAATAACCCTCCGGTTTTCAAAAATCTTATCATATAAAGTAAATTAGTTTATAGTTCTACAAGTTAAACTAAACAGCCTGAATTTTGACATAAAGTTTTTCGATTTTTTCCGTCCGTGTACCTTGTGTTTAAATTAATAACAGCTAAAAATAAAAATCAACCATCAAACTGTAATAAAAGTTATATTTGAAGCAACCTTCAATTTAAACTGCTTATTATGATTCAGAGAAAAGTTATTCTATGGTCCGTTATAGTCGCGATGGGCGGCTTCCTTTTTGGTTTTGATACGGCGGTTATATCCGGTGCCGAAAAAGCTATTCAAGTGTATTGGACTCTTAGCTCTTTGGCTCACGGGCTCACTATATCTATAGCATTAATTGGTACTGTTATTGGCGCCTTCCTTGGCCGTATACCTGCCGATGCGCTTGGCCGCAAAAAAGCATTGCTCATTATTGCCTGTATATTTTTGTTTTCATCACTTGGTACCTCCCTTGCCACAAACTGGTACCTGTTTATGGTACTGCGTTTTATAGGCGGTTTGGGTGTTGGTGCTTCCTCGGTTATCGCGCCTATTTATATTTCGGAGATCTCGCCAGCCAAAGCAAGAGGACGTTTAGTTATTCTGTTTCAGTTCAGCATTGTTTTTGGCATTGTTATCGCCTTTCTTTCTAACCTCTGCATTATTTATATTCTTGGCCAGGGTTTTCCCGATGCCTGGCGTTATATGCTGGGTATAATGGCCGTCCCATCATTATTATTCCTGTTGCTGTTGAAACTGGTTCCTGAAAGCCCGAGATGGCTGTTGTTGCACAGGGCACAACACGATGAAGCCAGGAACATATTGCAGATCATCAACCCTGAGGGCTTTGAAGCTGATCTTGAAAATATTATTAACAGTAATATCGAAGATGCTAAGGAAGACGGCGGTGAAAATCTTTTTACCAAACGTTACCGGTTCCCGGCAACGCTGGCGATACTTTTCGCTTTTTTTAACCAGGTTTCGGGTATCAATGCAATTATTTACTATGCCCCGCGCATTTTTGAAATGACCGGCCTCAGCAAAAGTATTTCACTCAGGTCAACTTTTTTTCTTGGCTGTGTTAACTTGTTTTTTACGATGATCGCTATCTTTTTTATTGATAGCATGGGCCGCCGTAAACTGATGCTCATTGGTTCAGTCGGGCTTATTCTTACGTTAGGATTGGTTTCATATTCATTTTATACAAAAAGTTTTAGCGGTTATTATGTAACTTTTTACCTTTTGTTTTATATCGCGTTTTTTGCTTTTTCACAGGGCGCCGTGATATGGGTTTTTATATCGGAGATATTCCCGAACCAGGTGAGGGCCAAAGGACAAACACTTGGCAGCTTTACCCATTGGGTTATGGCCGCTTTGATCGCATTTTCATTCCCTTATTTTGCCGAGAAACTGGGTGGCGGCAATACCTTTTTGTTTTTCACAGTGATGATGTTTTTGCAGCTTCTGTTTGTTTGGAAAATTATGCCCGAAACAAAAGGAAAATCATTGGAGGATATTGAGCATACTTTGATTGGACATTAATTGTTTCGTATATTATTCAACAAAAAACAGCGATGAATTTTGGTGGTTTTTTGTTGAAAATTTACTTGCAAAAAATCATTGTACCAAATCTATCCTTAAACTTATTGACATAATTTATGTACCTATCTGAATTCAATGGACGTTAAGCATGAAATTGTTGCAAGGCTTAAAGGTGCCGGAAAAGAATATAAAACTGGGGACACTGTAATTACTGCTTTGCAACCTTCAACGGTTGATCTGCGATCAGGGGAACTTACGTTGATCATTGGCCCCTCAGGCTCCGGAAAAACCACCTTGCTATCGTTGTTCGGTTGTGTTATTTATCCAAGTTTTGGCGAAGTGTGGATCAATAATACAAAAGTGAGCCAATTAGACGAAAATAAATTGGCGAAGATCAGGCTGGGAAAAATTGGCTTTGTGTTTCAGAAATTCAATCTGATTGCACCACTCACCGCGCTTGAAAACGTTATGATGCCATTGCAATTACAAGGGATCGGGAATAAGGAAGCAAAGGAAAAAGCAACAGAAGCACTTGTTAAAGTTGGCATGGGCGATCGTTTGAAGAATTTGTCCAATGATCTCAGTGGCGGGCAGCAGCAACGGGTTGCAATAGCGAGGGCATTGGTAACCAATCCGGAAATAATGCTTTGCGACGAACCTACCGCTTCGCTGGATATAAAAAGTGTAGTTGTTGTAATGGATGAATTGCGGTTATTAGCAAAACAAGGCAAGGCCGTAGCTGTTGTAACTCATGACACCCGATTGCGTCCATTTGCAGATCGTATAATTTACGTAACCGATGGTGCTTTGAGCGATAAACCGGTTGAAGAAGAAATAGCACACCAATAAATTAATATGAAGCAATATTCTTATTTGTTAATTATAATTTTAGCAGGATTTGGCTGCGGCAATCACCCTTCAAAGAGTAATACCTCATTAAATACAGCGACTTTGGTTGTAAATTCCCGGGTATTTGGGGTTGGAAAAATTGAACCCGAAAGCAACATAATACAACTATCGTCATCGGTTACCGGAATAGTTAAAAAAATATACAAAAACGAAAATGATTCGGTAAAAACGGGAGAAATCGTTCTTGAGTTGACTCATTCTGTTGAGGATGCGCAGGTAAATCAGCTTTTAATGGAGGTGAAAACCCATGCCGAACAGATAAAGGTTGATGAAGCCGCAGTTCAAGAATATCAGGTAAAATATACCAATGCCGTTTCAGAAGTAAAGAGATTAAAATCGCTGTTGGTCGAGGGTGCCGAAACGCAACAGGCGGTTGATAATGCCAGTACCGACATGCAATCGTTCAGTTCAAACCTAAAACGTTTACAGGCAAGTGCTGGTGTTTCCAAAAGTAAACTGTCCGAGACCAGGGCCGCTCTTGAAGTATCGCAAAGAGAATTGGACCAGAAAATCATCAGATCGCCCGTAGATGGAAAAGTACTGGAAATAAGCGCGCTGATAGGAGGCGCAATTGATGCTAAAACACCTTTCGCCCAAATTAGTCCTATTGGAAAAATTATTGCCGATTGCGAGGTAGATGAACAGTTTGCTAATAAAATTTCAGTTGGACAAAAGGCAGTGATTCGCAACACCGGCGCCCTGGATACTTTGTCGACAGGCACAGTTTACTTTACTTCCTCTTTTTTAAAAAAGAAATCACTTTTTACCGACCAGGCCGGAGAAAAAGAGGACAGGAGGGTACGTGATATAAAAATCGTATTGGATAGGCCCGGGAAACTGCTGCTGAATGCCAGGGTCGAATGTGTGATTGATATTACCGGTGATTTTAAAAAATAACAGCATGTTAAAAACGGCGTGGGAATTCATCAGATTTGACAAAGCCAAAAGCGTTGGGGTAGTTGTAGGTATTTTGATTAGCACCTTTTTGATCGGACAGCAAATCGGCGTTTTCTTTTTTTTAACCAGTTTAATGGGGGCTTTGGCGACAGATGTTAAAGCTGATATTTGGGTAGTTGATAGTAAAACACAGGATGTGAATCAATTGGGTAAACTGGATATCAGGACACTCCGGGCAGTACAGGGGATTGCCGGCGTGCAGGAAGCTTTTCCTATTTTGATAGCAGGCGCATCCTGCAATTACAATAATGGTACAAGTGGTGTTGTAACCCTGATTGGTGTGGATATGTCGAAATTAAACTCGGTGTTAGATTCTTCCAAAATTATTGCCGGAAAGCCCGGGGATTTGCAAATGGACGGTGCCGTGAGCGGCGAGTTTTTTGAAAAGAAAAACATAGGTGATAAGATAGATCTTGGTACGGATTTTGAGATCAACGGCAAGCGTGCATTCTTCGCAATTCAAACAAAAGGATTTCGGGGGTTCGGCAGCAGTTTCTGTGTTACAACCATTGAACGGGCCAGGTTTTATTCAAATCAATCTATTAATAATATCTCTGGAGTATTGGTGAAACTTGCCCCCGGGGCTAATGCTGATGACGTTGTTAAATCCATCAACCGTACATTGCCTGGGATCCGGGCCTGGCGTTCAGAAAAGTTAGCAGAATCCACGATTTCCAAAATTGTAACTTCCAGCGGTATTGCATTAAGTACCGGTACACTTATTGTCTTCGCGCTTATAGCAGGCCTTTTTATTATTGGCCTGACAATGTATTCATCAGCACTTGATAGGCTCAAAGATTATGGGACATTAAAAGCCATTGGTGCAGGTAATGGCTATATCAGGAGGTTGATCCTTACACAGGCAGTTTTGTTTGCGGTAGTAGGATTTTTGATCGGCATGTTGCTGCTGGAGGGGTTTCGCGGTGGCGTGGCAGGTTCGGGTTTAATATTTAGTTTTTCCCCTTTAATAATTCTTTTTATGTTATTAACTATTCTGTTGATGTCACTCGGTGGCGCGTCATTTGCTTTGCGAAGAATCAGCAGCGTGGAACCTGCAGCGGTTTTCCGATAAACCAAAGAAAATTATTGAAGTAATAAATTAATTAGTTTTATGGGCGATCAATTAAAAGAGCCAGAAAATTTCTCAATCAAATGAAAGATTATTTTTTTATGAAACGACCAATAATACAGGTGTGTCTCATTTTCCTTTTATTTATTTTATCATTTCAAACTATAGCGCAACCCGTACTGACCCTTAAACAGGCAATAAAAAGCGCGTTTGCTAACAGGAAAAATATTGAAGCCGGTCGCCAGGATGTTACGATAAGAAAACTCCAAACGGAGGCACTACTAAAAAAATATTGGCCCCAGGTGTCTATCGAATATAATTATCAGTACAACCCCATTTTGCAGACATCCATTTTGCCTATTGGTATTTTTAACCCCGCTTACCCCATTGATGAAACAAAAAGCATTCAATTTGGCACCAAATGGTCGCAGGCTGCGGGTCTTACCCTGAACCAGCCACTATTGGATGCTACTATTGCCAGTCAAAAAAATGAAGCGGGACTACAGGAAAAAATTTCAGCCGCATCTCAGGCGCAATCAGAATATGCGCTTTCTTATGACGTGGCACAGGCTTATGCAGATATTTGGTTACAGCAAACTGAGGTGAAAACTGCGGCAGCAGATACCAGCCGCACATGGATCAGTTATCAATTACAAGAGGATAAATTCAAAGCAAAACGTTTACTGAAATCTGATCTGAACAAAGCAATAATCAATCATAACAATTCTGTTCAGAAACTAAAGGATGCTGTATCGCAATTGGTTGAAAATAAAGTTTACCTGCTTTATTTGATTGGATATTCTGACATAGCTGATGCAGATGTTTTGATCGATACCGGGTTTACGGTGAACAACGATATGATCAGCCAAACTTTACAACCAGGAACTGATTCCATTCCCGAATTGCAGCAGCTGTTGCTTGAGCAGAAGCTCAGCGCTTTACAAGTGCAATCAGAAAAATCAAAATACATGCCTGCGGTAAGCATTAAAGGATTTTTGGGGGCAAATCAATACACTAATCAGTTTAATCCAATTGAGGCTAATACATGGTTTGGGTATAGTTATGTGGGCCTTGATGTAAAACTACCCTTGCTCCTTGGCGAGGACAAGCAAAATAAAATACAACAGTTAAAACTACAGGCTTCTCAATTTTATGAAGAGCGGGAAGATAAATCGGCGCTGTACTCGAAAGATGCGATTACGGCAAGAATTAAAGCCAACCGGGTTATAGCACAATTAAAAACCTTTGAAGACAATATCGTGCTATCAAAGGAAACGATAAAAATTATTCAGTACCGCTTTACGGAAGGGCAGGAATCGGCTTCAACGCTTAATACCGAAGAAGCTAACCTGCAAAGCATAATAACAGATTACGAAAGTAGGAAAAGGCAACTATGGCTGGTTTGGCTCGATTATTTAAGAGCAACGGGCCAGTTGAGCAGGTTATGGAGATAAGGATGGATCTGTTAGATAGCCGCGCTTTGGTTCGTTGGGCGTTTTTTAAACTGTCATTTACTTCGGCTTCGCCTTTAATAATTGGTAAGTTAAGCCTGATAGAAATATTACTCCCAGTATTATTTTCCCAATTTGAATAATGGGATCATTTGGACCGCTTGCCAGCGGGTGTTCCATTGGCAGCCGTGTAAGTGTTTCAACAATTGCCGGTATAAGCGAAATAAAGAGGGTTGTTGACATAATAATGATCTGGGCGTAATTTCCTTTTTTCCCAAATAAGCGACCTGCATAAATTCCTACTGGCAGCAAAACTAAAATTAATACGGCAAGGTAATGGCCAGGTGTCGGGTGGCCAAACCTCATCACAGGAAGGCCTGTAATACAGGTGGCAACTGCCAGCCAGATGTATAAACTACCCCGATGGTTTGCCGGATCAATTTTACCATCGCGCAGCAAAGCAAAAAGGCCGGCAAGAATGGCAAGTATGCTGATTGCTGTATGGATGATCCCAAGGATTGAAAGATGGTTTGGCATTACGAGTTGATTTTAAAGATCAGGAAGATATTTTTTACTAATGTTGTGATAAATATCCTTAAAATAAAACGGAAAACAAGTTATGCTATCGTTAACACACTGATTTAAGGACTATTTATAAAATAAACCATGGGTTACCATACGCAGCAAATTGAAATATATAAACAGTTTATTTCCCCCAAATACCCGAAATGGGTGCAGCGACAACATTATCGGTAAATGGTAAACCATACATCGATTGAATTGTATGCAATATATTATAATGATTTATGGGTGCAGAATATTGCCGCGGAGTTAGCTTAGCTCCATAAAAAATAGTTAGTATTTTGTTGCCATTTTTGGGATCAAAATCGTCTTCATCAAAAGTTAGTATCAACAGGCTGTTATGGGTTTTAGCCCAATCCACAAAATCCGCCAGGTACTCCTTTAACCAAATGTCGCCGCGCCTGATGGCGGCAGCATCGCCGGGAAAGCCAATATTATGCATATCATGATCCATATCAGGAATGACGAATGACACCGTTGGAAGTTTGCTTAAGTCCTTCGGGAAATCAGACATGGGCACGCTTGCCGAAATTGGAATGGTATTAGGCCCTGTGCCCACCCAGTTAACCCATGGTACATGCTTGCGGGCGTAAACGGAGCCGAATGTGCTTTTGTCGAAAAGGTAGGTACAACTCAAGTAACCAGGGGAAGGCATTGTTTGTGCGTATCCCTTAAAAGTTAGCTTTCTATCAAAAAGGGCCGCGCCAAGGTTTGGTGTTTTAAAGGGAGTTTTACCTTCCAGGCAATCATCTCCGGTTACACCCTGGGTACTGCCCGAGTACAGGGCAAGGTAATTTGGCTGGCTCGGATGCCCTATGCCATGTGAATTAGTGAATACAACCCCGCCTTTCGCCAGGTGATTAATATATTCCGCATTTGCTGAACCGATCACTTGATCGTACGAGTGGTTTTCTTCAATTACTACAATTACATGGTCATACTGCGGAATATCGTTTTGCATTTTGCCGGCAGACAACAAGGTGCTGCCAACAAACAAGCCAAAAATAGATAGGGGTATCCGAAGAGTGAAGATATTCAACGCTTTCTTTATATCCATTGCAGCAAATAATTACTTTTTATAAAATATCCCGGCTCCAGTTCAGACAAATATAAGTCAGCCTTCGATCTTATTTACTTTCGTAATAGTACACGTTGCTTGCTTTAACACCGCCAATCTTTACAAGTTTTTTATTTTTTTCAATGTCTTGTAAACCAATTAGTTCTGTGTTGTAAAGATTGTCGAACCAAATGAGGTAAAAGCTTTTCCTGGCGTAGAATTTCTGCACATCAGTTTTAAAAAACTTATGAGGTAAAAGTTCAGATGACATGCCGGTGAAAAGGTACACCGCCTCATTGGCATCTGTGTAAATAGGCACACCTGGTTTAAATATGTCTTTGTGTTGTTTAAGATAAACTACAAATTCCGATTTATTCCAATCATCATCACTATAGCCCGGAACGCCAAAATCGTTTTCATCATCATAGCGCTGCCAGTCGGTTTGGTAGCTTGCATATTCAAAGGCAAGCATCAGTAAAACAGCGACCCCAGCCAGGGCATATTTTGATTTCGATTTCATCCGGGCCAGGAAATCAGGTACCCAGTAGGTACAGGTGATCAGCAGCGGAATAAACATGGGGGCCAGCAGACGGCTGTTGATGCGTTCGTAGCGTGAAATACTGGCAGATATCACAATAAACAGGCCGTAAACAACAGCAAAGGCTATTACAATATTTTCGTAATTGTTAATCCTCCCATGCCATGCTTTCCACAATAAAACGGCTAAGGGCAAAAGCAAGACTACAAATGTGAAAAGCGCGGCGAAAGGATAGGTATCCTTACTTAAACTGCCCCAATCGGAAATAACTGTACCAAAATAGTACATGTTTTTTAGCAGAGGGGTTATGGATGGTTCGCGGGTACCGGTACTTAAACCTGTGGAATGGGCGTTAAGAATTAAATTGCCTATCAGTAGTGATAATGACACTGCGCCAAACAGCATAATATGGCCGAATTTTTTCTTCATGGGCAGCTCTTTATCGAGTAATAACATTAATCCGCCTGCCCCTATAATAGTAACTCCCGCATACCTGGTGATACAGCTTATAGCAGCAACAATAGCCACAAACAATAAGGCTTTAATGGTGTGGGTAAGCATATATTGCCTGTAAACAATAATGAAAACCAATATTTCCAGAATAAACAAAGTCTCGGACCACAAATAGGTGTAAACCTCGAGTAAACCCGGACTAAGTATAATCGCAATAAGTATTATCCATTTGTAGTTTTTTGACGGGGTAATAAATTTGGATACGATCCAACCGCTGGTGAAAATCACGAATGCGAACAGGAAGGCATTGATCATTGCTCCTGCTTTTATAGGGCCAATACCCGAAAAGAATTGGATGATACCAAGGAAAAATGGGTAAAAAACGGGGAAAAATACAAGCGGCGTTTTATTAAACGTCATCAGCGAAGCGTGTGCCTGTATATTGGTTGCTGTACTGGCATACATTATGGAATCTGGTGAAAGACCAACTCCACTGTATTTGGTATACAGGTGTATAGCATAAAAACCGATAAAGGCGGCTATTAATGAATCAAGATTTTTTAAATAACGGTTTACATTCATTGTTGGAATGTTGAAAGGTTGCAAAAGTGCAATGTAGCAATGTTGTTTTGCTTATTAAAGATTTTCTTGATAATCAGTGCCTGATATTGAGTTGTGGTTTTTTCTTCAATGCAAAAAAAACTAATCTCTAATCTCCAGCCCTTCTATATAAATAAGTTATCGGCCAACTGGCGGACGTTAGTCGTAGCTTCTTTCGGACTGATGTCTAAATCAATCAATCAATCCCAATACCTCAGCGATGGGCTGGTTACTGTCTACCAGGATGCCTTTAACCCCGGCCGCTGTGGCCGCTTCTATGTCACGGTCCCTGTCGCCAATGAAGTATGATTTTGCAGGATCAATATTGTATTTTTCAATCCCGCGGAGTAATAAACCGGGTTTAGGTTTGCGGCAATCACATTCACCTGTAAAATCAGGGTGGTGCGGACAATAAAATATATCAGTAAAAGTTACGCCGTGTTTAAGGTAAACTTCTTTTAAATGGCTGTGCATTTTTGCAAGCTCATCCTCGCTGTACCAGCCTTTTGCCAGGCCACCCTGGTTGGTAGCCACAATAAGCAGGTAACCGCGATCCTGAAGTGTTTTCAGCGCTTTAAAGTTGTCGAGGAGGTGAAAGTCTTCAAAATGACAAACATAATCACCCATTTCCTGGTTCAGGACACCATCACGGTCTAAGAAAATTGCTTTATTTTTTGCGGGCATTTAGTATTAATTTGTAAGGTAAATTGGACCGCTGGTTTTAAGCGAAAGTCGTAAATGATAATATTAATCTATATTTTTCACCGCGATCCTCCGGACTCAATACATAGGCGTCCCGTTTCGACTTAATTACTGGTAAACGTATACGGCATATTATTGAATGCGCCCGCCTGAATGCCTGAAATCGTGATAGAAACAACATTACCATTAGTGTCGTAATTGTTTTGTTTTGCCAGAAATGAAAATGTTCCTGTAATTACCTTTTTTACCGAATCAATGGCAGTCACAATTACGGTACCCGATCCCGGGGCTACTGTTCCCTGCGGCGTGAAACCACCTGAGCCGTTTAGAAGATAGGAAAATGTATTGTTTCCGGCTACATCAGCATTAAAAGTGCTCAATGGAAACCCCGGGGTATTTGTAGGTTGGAATGTTTGGGTAACAGTAAACTTCACTTCTTTGTTACCGCCGACTGCCTGACAGCTAAGTACTTTAGTTTTTGATGCTGAATTGTAGGTAATAGAAGTATTAACTGTAGCGGCGTTCCATGTGGTGTCATTAATAACAGCGAAAAGTAATGTGTTCGACTGGGCTGATGCTGAAACAGTGTCTTTGGTGCATTTTTGCAGTAGTAAAACTGATAATAACAAGGTAGCAATAAGTGAAATTTTCTTCATATATGTTTATTTAGCAAAAGAACGACTTTTACCTAAGATTAATATAATAGATATTGGATTTTTTACACTATTTAACATTCAGCCATTGCGGGGAGTGCTTTGCTATGTATTTTTTCAATAATAAAACAGCAAACTCCATGGAGTTTGTGGCTGATCGGGCTGTTTGTTAAGCCATCACGCGAAATAATCCTAAAGCTTTATTTAAAGTAGGATAGTGGGATCTCTTTCCACATACCATGGGAAAGCTGGCCGGTAAGCAATTCGTAAATAAGGTACAGCGGCCAGAAAATGTAACTGATCAAAAGCAGGATGATATTGTGGTTTTGGTACCAGTTTATCATTAATGCATAAATTCCTAATAAAAGGTATAAAATACTCGAATCTCTGTTTTTCATTTTTTGTTATTTTGTATGCTATAATTTAACAAGGTTAAACTACTACTTAATGTTAATAGTTCCAAATTTTAGTAAAATATCCGTCTGCGGATATACTGTTGGCGGCCCATAATCATTGTTAATTTTAATTCAATAATGTGTTAATAACAATTAAACAAACCTGCTTGTTTGTTAAGCATAATTATATATCTTGCCGCCGTGTTTCGGATTATTAATTTTAATGAAAAACACATAATAAACCAATCTATAAAAACAATTTCCCCAACAGGGGGTTAACTAAAAAAAACAAAAAGACTTATCATGGCAACAACAAATGGTATTACTGCTTATTCAGTAAAAACAAAAACAAAAAATGTACCAATGATCGATCCTGTTATTGACATCAAATCAGGTAGGTATATTGCAACAGGAACCGATGCTGCAGGCAATAAAATGGCTGCTATTATGGGAAAAGCCACCGCCGAAGAGCACGTTAAAAATGGCAACGCTAAAAAAGGCTCTGGCTGGTAGGTTGTTTTATATTTAAGATCCAATACTTAAAGTCCCGGCTTAAGTTTATTAGTGTATGTAAAAGTATTCAATATTCTTAAGCCGGGCTTTGTTGTTAAGGTTCGGAATTAGCCTGAAAAATCAGTCTCCAGCGCTTTTATTTGCGCTTTATACGCTGCAGGCAGCAAAATATTTTTCAACATCGCGTCCAGTTTTATATACCTGAGGCGTTTATAAATCCATAGTAAAGGTATTAGCCACGGTGTCCCGCCGATGGGTAGTAATCTTTTTACGGTGACCGGAACGAGTTGCAGTTGCACCTGTTTCAATAAGGCAAACCTTGCCCGGCCAAGGTGTTTTTTATATTGAAGATACAGGTCGGTCGTGAACGTACTTTTGGCAAGATTTTCCTGTAAATGTACCTCCCGCATTGCCTCCCATTCCCTAAAGTTTTTGGGTAAACCAAGCAATTTCATACGCAGGCCAACCCGGTAAAAAACATCAAAAATTTCAATTTTTTCTCTATCACTAAGCTTTCGGTACAACAGTTCATACGAACTTATTGAATAGCCGATCAGTAAAAATAATACATCGCGGTAGGCCCAATCCGGTATTTGAGCGCCTCTGTTTTTTTCCAAATTTTTATGAATGGCGCTAATCTGGTCAATGGCATTGAGTGCTTTTTCTTCTTCAGAAAAGATTATTTGCCGCGCATAGGCGACTGTAGAGAACAATCTTCCAAGTGGATCTGCCGGAAGGCGGCCCGTGAAATATAGCCAGTCGACCGACTTATTTAAGGCGAACTCCGCCGCAGCACCCGCGAAGATAAACAGGCAGGTATCGGCCTTGCCCCATATTTGTCTTACTATTGAATCTTTATGTACAAAATAGGTTTTCATTTCAAAAGTTTCTCATGCTTGACCTTAAATTCTCCACAACAATTACCAGCAGGATGCCCAGTGTGTAGGTACCCAGGTCAATAAACGAAAATGTTGTGCCCAATAGTATTTTTGCCGTTTTTGAATGCTCCAGCCCGAGCCGGTTTACCAGGTGAAAGTATTGTGATATTTCAACTGTGTAAGCAAAAAGCAATACACCTGCTGATGTAAGCAGGAGATGGGTATCAAAAAAGCTTTTTACAAGGCAATACAAAAATATTACCACAAGGAAGTCACCGCCAAAGGGGCGTAGGATGGTATCGTGCACATAAATGCCGATAAATAATTCAATTGCAAAAAGCAGAACAGCCAGCAGGAGATAGTATTTATTGAATTTCATTGATTTAATAAAAGTACTTTGTAATGCAAAGTAAATGATAATTGATGAGTTTGGCAAGGGGTAGGGGGATTTTATTTATTTAAGGTTGGATGCCGAAAGATGCAGGGAAATTACTTTTAAAATGCCTTTAGGTGCTAAATTATGGTGATTTTTTTCACCCTCTTTCCCGCGAAGTGGAAGAGAGGGTCGAGCAGCGTAGCGTACTCGGGGTGAGTCAAACCCGGCGGACATTGGCGCCAATGCATCTGCGGTAATGTCTGCCGGGTTTGACTCACCCGGTCATTTCCGCCGATTGGCGGATCGACCACCCTCTCTTCGCCTGCGGCGGAAAGAGGGTAGCTGCAATTAAATTTCAAAAGCTTTCCCTGCACAAGCCGGTTTACATACACCCTAATCACATATTTTTGTTACCTTTGCTTTAATTCAAGGCCTGTTTGATACACATCCAGGCCGCCCGGCCCGGGGCATCATCTTTTGCCCGCAGGCCATCTCACTTAATATCAACATCATGGCAAAATCACAGGCGACCTTCATGAAGAAGCAACTCGAAAAAAACAAGCAGAAGAAGAAAGAAGATAAAGAGCAACGCAAGCTTGAACGCCAGCAAAATTCAACCGGTGGCGATATGGAACTGGCTTATGTTAACGAATTTGGTGAGATTGTTTCTACTCCTCCCGAAAACTATAACAAGGCATAACAATCCCCGGGGCTTTATTTTTAAAAGCTACAGACTTTCAAATAATGCCCCTTTGCAGAATTTTATACTTAAATCTATCGCAGGATGTATTTGCTTTCAAGGGGAAACGTTAATTGCCGTTACCATTGCTTATTATTAATGGTTTTGAAACAACAAAACCATTAATTGCAAGATTGAATTTCCAATCAACATTACCTGTTGTTTCATCCAATGCGTAAAAAAAGCCAGATCCGCCTCCGCCGATATAAACCTTTCCATCTGCAACCGATGGTAGTGCGCCGTTAGGAAAAATTTGATTTTTCCAGAGCACAGCACCCGATGCAGCATCAAGTGCATAAAAATTCCCGTCGTCAGCCGAAATAAAAACCTTGTTGTAACTAACAGCAGGCCCGGAACTGAAGCCTAAATTATTCAGGCTTTCCCATACTAAGGTGCCTGAACTTTCCTGTACTGCGTAAACACTACCTGCCAGCTTGAAATTGCCAATGTTATACCATCCTGAAAAATAAACCATGCCGTTGGAAACAATTGGCCGGGTCATTTCGAGCGAGATCCCATTGGCATTGTATTGCCACTTTAAATGGCCTGTCTTTGCATCAACGGCATCAAGAAAACCATTTCTGTTCCCGATATAAACAACGCCATTAACAACTGCCGGACTTGAGGAATTAATCAGACCATCAGTGTTAAATTTCCAATTTAAAGCACCTGTTGCTCCATTTAAAGCATAAAGGTAACCGTCAGAACTCCCGGCATATACAACTCCATCTACAATAGCCGGGGTCGAACTTAAATTGTGACCCGAAGTATATTCCCATTTTATATTACCGCTTGCAGCATCCAGGGCGTACAATTTGAAGTCATCGCTGCCAAAATAGACTATATTATTTGAAACAACCGGACTGGACTCAATTGACCCTCCGGTGGAAAATTTCCATAATACTGATCCTGTCACGCCATTAAAAGCATACATTTCATTATCACTACCGGCATAAACTATCGCGTTGTGCGCAAATGGACTTGCATATGAAAACGTGCCTTTTGAGGCGTACTTCCATAACAAAGCACCCGATTGTGCATTCATAGCGTAAAAATTGCTGTCACTGGAGCCCATAAAAACCATATTTGCAAGTGCACCGTTGTTATCACCTGAATTGGTTGATGGTACAGCAGTTTCTTTTTTGCAGGATACAGCGGTTAAAATTGTTGCCATAACGCAGGCAGCTAAAAGAGTCTTGCGAGTTAAGAACAGGCGAATGAATATCATAAGAAGGGGGTTTTAATTGGTTTAGATGAATAGTATAGTGTTATTTGTAAAGTAAACATGTATTTAACATTTATATTGTGACACATTTTTATTAAATCCTTTAATGGTTGATATTATTGAGTAAGGTTTCGGCTTATTGCGCAGGGAAATCGCTTTTAAAATTGCTTTGGGTGCTAAATTATAGTAAATTTTTTAACCCTCTTTCCCGCGAAGCGGAAGAGAGGGTCGAGCAGCGCAGCGAACTCGGGGTGAGTCAAACCCGGCGGACATTACCGCAGATGCATTGGCGCCAATGTCCGCCGGGTTTGACTCACCCGGTCATCGCTTTGCTCGACCACCCTCTCTTCGCCTGCGGCGGAAAGAGGGTAGCTGCAAATAAATTTTAAAAGCGATTTCCCTCGGTTATTGCGTTTTCGCAGTAGGTTTTTAGAATATTATACTGAAATTTATAGGCACACATTTCCGCTTTTAAAAATGAAAAACACTAAAACCCATTCTTTCAAACTCATCTCTGGTTTGTTGATTGCCTTATCCTTTTTTTATGCCGTTAGTTGTTATTCCCAAACGGTAAAAAAGCAGGAGACGGTAAAAAAATGTTTGATCGTATCTGATATTCACTTTGACCCTTTATTCGGTGCGCACAGGGATACTTTATTGAAAAGGAAATTGCAGGGTGCTTCATTTGAGGAATGGAAGCAATTGTTTGAAAGCTCCGACCCGCAGATGATAATAAATTCCAGCCTGTTATACCAGGATGCTAACTATGGTGTTTTAAAGTCCGCTTTGGATAACATGAAAAAGCGGCTGCCGCATCCTGCCTTTATTATTATTGCCGGCGACTTCATCTGGCATGGGGCAAAACCGGCGGATTCCGTTTTAAAAAGGAAATGTATCCGGTTTATCGCCCGTATGTTTAAAGAGCGTTTTCCCGGTGTAACTATCATCCCGGCAATGGGCAATAACGATACCTACGGCCAGGATTATGCTTTGCAGGATGCCGCATTTTTGAATGATTTTGCAGATGCCTGGTCGCCCAATTTGCCAAGACCTTCGGCTGATGAATTAAAGAAGCAGGGTTATTATTTTGCCGAAACCGGCAACTTAAAAATAATGGTGTACAACAGTGCTTTATTAAATGCAGGCACAAATTATCCGCAGGCCGCTACTATGTTAAACTGGCTGCAAAGCAAGCTGGCGGATGCCAAAACAAAAAATGTATGGCTGCTTACCCATATCCCGCCGGGAGTAAATGTTTATAATAATTCAAACTTCTGGAATCCCGGTTATAGCCAAACTTTTATCAATACTGTGGTTAAATATGCACCGAAAGTAAAACTCAGCATAGCCGCCCATACCCATTTTAATGATTTCCGGATATTTTATAATGTTGCGAATGAACCGGTTTCGTACATGCGCATAGTGCCCTCCATTTGTTCAAATCATGGGAATAACCCCTCGTTTGAGGTTGCAGAATTTAACCGCACCGATGGCCGGGTTATAAAAGAAACCAATTACTACCTTAACCTGGTGGCTATCCCCAAAGATAAAACCAAGGCTGCTTTAAACTGGACGGATACCCTCAACCTGCCCTCAACCCTCCAGCTAAGTAAAGTTAACGCCAAAGGCTTTTCGGAATTTATTGATCATGCCAAAGCCGATCATTCCTTTGCTTTGATTGACGCCTACAGGAAGTTTTACACCGTAGGTACCAATATTGACAGTTCTATCAGGGTGAGCCGGGTTAATTACATGAAGTATTTTAAGGCGGATTCGCTGAAGGCGAAATAGGGTAGGAGCTGGGTTGCATTTACGTCCTTGTTGGGTGTTGTTAGCAATAAGTACCGGTATGTTAAGCATGGGGTAAATTCCTGAGGGAAAAACATTTCTGATTGTTGGAGAAAAACCAACAATAGCGAAAAAACAGGCTCTTGCGTTTTTAGAAGGAAAATCTACGCTACCTTTTGCTCATACAAATGTTTTTGAAACTCAATAAACAGTTTGCTGATATTGCCGACATCGCCCAAAATATCTTTTGCATCTTCCAGCGATTGGTATTTGTTTGTTAGCAATACTGGTAATTTTTCCTGGTCCAGTTCTTCTACGCCCGTTTCAATATATTTGCTTAGTACAAATTCTATAAATTCTTTTTGCTTGTCGTTTAGCAATGCAAAAATGGTAGCCTGTGTGGCTGCAACACGGGCTTCGCGGGTCATCGGTTTAATATCGCTGTTGAACACAAATTCCAGCACATCAAATAAGTCGCTCTTTTCAGCATCAATCAGTTTTTGCAGGCTTGTCAGTTCTTCTTTACCATAACCCGCTTCATCCAATTTTTCCAATAATACTTTGCGGGTTAAAGGGTTACTCCATATCCTGCGCAATTCTTCCTCGTTTTTCAGTAATTCTGGTAGGGTCCCAAACAGGTTGTTTAAAAAGTCCTCTGCCGAAATAGGTTTGCCGTCCATGCTCCAAAATGAGGTAGCTATCATGTGTTGTATTTCCAGCTCCTTACCGTTCCGCAGTTTTATTTTTACACGTTTCCTTTTTTCGCCGGGTTCGCCTTCACCTTCAGGTGCCTTTGGCTCTTTCGGTGGCAGGGGCGGTTGAGGCTCTCCGGTTGGTTCCGGGTCCAGCGGCTCGCCATCCCATTCGGGATCGGCAAAGTGATGATAGGCATCCACAAAATCATAAATGGTGAAAAATTCCTTGCCGTCAAATAAACGGGTGCCGCGACCAACGATCTGCTTAAACTCAATCATGGAGTTTACCGGGCGCATTAACACAATATTACGGATGTTTCGGGCATCAACACCGGTCGACAACTTCTGTGAGGTGGTTAATATGGTGGGGATCAGTTTTTCATTATCCTGGAACTCTCGTAAAAATTGTTCGCCAATCTCTCCGTCATTTGCGGTAACGCGTACACAATAATGAGGGTCTTTGCTTTTTTTATATTGATTCACCAAATCGCGCACGGCAGCGGCGTGGTCCTGCGTGGCGCAAAAAATGATAGCCTTTTCGTTTTGGTTGGCTTCATCCATAAAAACGCGCACCCGCTTGGCTTCCCGTTCTTTTATTTCAATAATCTTGTTAAAATCGGGTTCGGTATAGAGTTTGCCTTCTTCAATTTCGCCTTCAACTATCTGGTCGTCGCTGGTGTAGATGTAATCGTCGAGCGTTGTTTTGATGCGCTTTACTTTAAACGGCGTAAGGAAGCCATCGTTAATGCCTTCCTTGAGCGAGTAGATGTAAACAGGTTCGCCAAAATACAGGTAGGTATCCACATTGTCCTTACGTTTGGGCGTGGCCGTTAAACCCAATTGTACTGCCGGTGCAAAATATTCTAATATGCCGCGCCAGTTGCCTTCATCATTCGCGCCGCCGCGATGACATTCGTCGATAATTATAAAATCGAAATAATCAGCCGGGTAAGCGCCAAAATAGGGGACAGGTTTGCCTTCCTTATCCTTGCCGCTCATAAAGGTTTGGAAGATGGTAAAGAAGATACTGCCGTTGGTAGGTACGCTACCTTTTTTACTGATTTCTTTAGGGCTTATCCGCACCAAAGCATCTTCCGGGAAAGCCGAAAATGAGTTATAAGCCTGGTCAGCTAAAATATTCCGGTCGGCTAAAAACAGGATGCGGGGCCTGCGGCTACCATCGCGTTTTAAATTCCATCGGGTTTGAAATAGTTTCCAGGCGATCTGGAACGCGATAGCCGTTTTGCCTGTGCCGGTTGCAAGGGTTAATAAGATGCGCTGCTGATTATTAGCAATTGCCTCTAAAGTGTTTTTAACCGCTATTTCCTGATAATAACGTAATTGCCAGCTGCCGCTTTTATCTTCGAAGGGAATGGCTGAGAATTTCTCGCGCCATTCGTTTTGTACGGCAAATGTTTTATCCCAAAGCTCATCGGGTGTAAGGTATTGGCTGACCAGGCCTTCGGCGCCGGTTTTCATGCAGATGCTGTAAAGCTCGTTGCCGTTGGTAGCATAAGCGGTTTCCAGCTGCAATTTTTGTGCGTATAGTTTTGCCTGCATTACGCCTTCGCCAACAGGGAGTTCGTCGCTTTTGGCTTCTACAACAGCCAGCTTTATGCCCTTATAAACCAATATGTAATCGGCTATCATGGGTTTGCTGCGACCGCCGCCGGTTTGTATTTTGCCATCAGTAATTTGGGCGTTACGTTCGCGCAGTACTTTAGAACCTTCTACAATACCCCAGCCGCAGGCTTTTAATTGCGGGTCTATCAGTTCGGCTCGGGTTTCGGCTTCGTTCATACAGATTACAGGCTTAAAGCATTTGGCAGCATCAGCAAAAAGGGCAGGGCTTTGGTGTAATCCAGTTCAGGGTATTCCAACCCCAAAGCCCTTAAATTAGTATAATATACATGGTGCTGCTGGTAGTAGTTTTTTTCTGATTGTACAAACCATGCTTTGGCCCCTAACTTTTGGGCCAAAAACCATTTTTCCAGCAACCGCGCCGTTCTGCCGTTACCATCATTAAAAGGATGGATCTTCACAAACACCAGGTGCACCATCGCGGCATAAAAAAACGTATCTTTTATATCCATTTCCATAGTTAACAGCATCGTTATGTCGGCATAAAATTTTTCCATTTCGCCGGTAAGCGCGTAAGGTGTTGCGGCTACATATTCAATCCGGCCATCGGGGGTTGAAACATACATGTTTTGCGTGCGCAGCTTCCCCTGGTAGTGTTTTGGCAGCAAATGCCTGCTTAACAATTGATGTGCCCCCGCAATGTTTTCCCGGTTTAGTGAATTACTTTTGGCAAATGTGTAAGCATTGTACAAATCATCAATCTTACGGGTATAATCGGGTAAAAATTCAATGCCGAATTTTTTATGTTTAATGTACGAATCCAGTTCAATATCCTCGCCCTCTATCTTGCTCGAAAATACCGAAGCTACCGAGGTATAAAAACTAAAAGTGTCTGTCGAAATCTCTGCATCTGTTAAGCTATCAAAACGGGTTTGCAGCGCAAGATCCACCTGTTGGCGATATCCGGCCAGCAGGTCAACAGGGATCACTTTTAATTTATCTGTCATATTGATACTTTGGCTAAATACATTGATCTATGTCCTTCAACTGTCCCCGCAGGGTCTCCGGAACGGGACCCTGCGGCGTGGGAATAGATTGATCTATGCTCTTTAAAAATATTTCAATCCCATACATAGCGCTCGTCATATTCAACTTCGTATTTTTTAAGAATTGCCCTGAATTCTTCCTGAAAGGTTTTCTTGCTGTGATGTTCATGTTGATTGGCAATATAGGCGATTACTTTATCAATTTCAGTAGGATTTACAGAAAATGCCCCATAGCCATCCTGCCAATAAAAATTAACGAGCGACTCATCAAGTGTTTTTATCCATTTGGACGAATGCGCTTTTATTTTTTCTATCAGGTTCATTAGCGCTATTTTTTTTGACAGCATACATAGGATATGGACATGATCGGTATAGCCCCCAATCTTTATCGGCTGACATTCCAGGTTTTTGCAGATCCCACCCAAATAACTATGCAATTCATTTTCAAAAGGGGGATGAATGAGCGGCTCGCGGTGTTTGGTGCTAAATACGATGTGCACATAATTTTTTACGAGTGATTGTCCCATGCCCTTTTTAATTACTACTTCTATTTGTTATCATTTTTCTCATCGCTATTATATTCCGCCCTTTCAGGGCTTTAAAACTCATATTTATATTTCGATGGGCTATGCCCATCGCTTATATATAGCACCCCTTCGGGGCTATGTAGCCTGCTTTTTAAAGCCATGAAAGGGCGCCTATCTGTCAGCACAGGACTTCTATTTGTTATCATTTTTCTCATCGCTATTATATTCCGCCCTTTCAGGGCTTTAAAACTCATATTTATATTTCGATGGGCTATGCCCATCGCTTATATATAGCACCCCTTCGGGGCT
>Ga0316224_1000704_pt1 | contig 43437 bp, 37 predicted proteins | sample TBH18013metaG_FD_206254 | JGI IMG/M metagenome (GOLD analysis project Ga0316224, IMG submission 206254) | Freshwater microbial communities from Trout Bog Lake, Wisconsin, USA - TBH18013 | ecosystem: Environmental > Aquatic > Freshwater > Lake > Hypolimnion/Profundal zone | place: USA: Wisconsin... | reverse complement strand
TGAGGCGTCATTCCTCGTTAAATCGTCAAGGGTAACCAGTCTTGTACCTGAATTGGGCGCCGAACCCGGCTCGTTAAAGCCGATGTGACCTGTACGGCCTATCCCTAAGATCTGAAGGTCAAGACCTCCCAGTTTGGTGATCTTTTGTTCATAGTCAAGGCAAAACGTCGCTACTGCGTCTTTTTGCAAGGTGCCATCCGGGATATGTACGTTTTCCTTCGCTATATCCACATGGCTGAACAGGTTTTCATTCATGAACGTTACATAGCTTTGGGCCGCTGTCGGCTGCATCGGGTAGTATTCGTCCAGGTTGAAGGTGATCACATGCTTAAAGCTTAGCCCTTCTTCTTTATGCAGCCTTACCAGTTCGGCGTAAACGCCTACCGGGGTTACGCCCGTGGCAAGCCCCAGTACTGTTTTTTCGCCTTTCGCTTCCTTGCTTTTTATCAGTTTGGCTATCCGGCCTGCTACCGCTATCGATGCTGCATGCTGGTTCCCGTATACCGTTACCGGTAGTTTCTCGTAGCGCGTCTCTTCTAATAAATTTAATCTCGCCATGTTTTATTCGTAAGTCTGTAGTCTAAAGTCGCAAGTCTGCCTTAAGACTTACGACGTAGTAATAATTGGTGAAAACAAATATATCAGATATGTTTAGATAGTATGGGCATAATTTGTAACTTTTGTTTGTTTTAAATAAAGCCCTAAATTGAACCCATGTTAGCCCTCAATAAAAACCTGCAAAAGCTATTCAGTATCGCCAAAAAAAAAGAGAAAACCGGCATAGGTTTAATGTCGGGCACCTCGCTCGACGGGTTGGATATTGCTTTATGCCGGTTCAGGGGCAGCGGTTTACAAACGGAATTCAGCCTGCTTAAATTCATTACTGTTCCTTACTCAGAAGATTTTAAAAAAGACGTTCAATCCGTATTTGCAAGAAGGGATGCTGACCTGGAAAAAGTTTGCCTGCTGAATGCATACATCGGCAATTTTCATGGGGAACTGGTTTTGCAGGCGCTTGCAGCATGGAGCCTAAAGCCAGGGGATGTTGATTTTATTGCAAGCCACGGGCAAACCATTTACCATGCGCCCAAAAGGCTGCACCAACAGCCTGGCTATCCTAACGCCACATTGCAAATAGGGGACGGTGACCATCTTGCGGTAAAAACCGGCATATTAACTATCAGCGATTTCAGGCAAAAGCATATTGCAGCGGGGGGTGAAGGTGCGCCGCTGGCATTATATGGCGATGTATTGCTTGGCAGCAAAGCCGGTGAGAACAGGATCTTGCTCAACATCGGCGGCATAGCCAATCTTACCTTTTTGCCTGCCGATGGTAATTATGCCAGCATTTTATGCACCGATCTTGGTCCCGGAAATACGTTAATCGATGCCGCTTGCCGGAAATATTTTAATAAAGCTTATGACGAGGATTCGAGGATCGCTTTCTCAGGCAATGTGAACGGAACTTTACTGAATGCATTAATTGATCATCCCTTTTTCAAAGAACATGCACCAAAAACAACCGGGCCTGAGTTATTTAGCCTGGCCTATGCTGAAGAAGCGCAAGTGAAGTCAAACACCTTAACCATCAGCAATGAAGATTTGATTTGCACATTGAGCGCATTCACAGCAAAATCCATCGCTGATTTTATTTCGGATAATTTTAAGGTTGAAGACATTAAGCTATTTGTCAGCGGCGGCGGCGCTAAAAACAAGTACGTGATGAATCATTTAAAAAAGGCCCTGCCAGGTGTACCTATTAAAGACACCGGCAGTTTGGGTATTGACCCGGATGCCAAGGAGGCCATTTTATTTGCGCTTTTAGGCAACGAAGCTTTATGTGGTGAACCCATAAAAATCGGGAATAACCCGGCGGTTTTGATGGGGAAATTTAGCTTTGCGGGGTGAAGACCTGTAGGATTAAGCCTCTATTTATCCCTTCTCAAACCGCCTGCAAGCCCGGCACCTCAACTTTATGCAACTGCTGTTTTAATTTTTCTTTATGTAAAAACCGCCAGTGCAATAAACCAATCAGCAATGCCGCTACGCCCTGGCACATCAGGGTATCGGCTGCGCCGATCCATTTTGAGACCGATCCTACAAGGATTCCGCCCACAGGCTGCATTCCAAAAAAAGCCAACGCATAAAAGCTGATCACCCTGCCCCGCATGCTGGGTGCGACTGTTGTCTGGATGATGGTATTGCTGATCGTGATCTGCGACATCATACCAAAACCGGCTATAGCTACAAAAATTAGGGCAAGCCAGTAAAAATGCTCGTGCGAAAACAAAATAAGTCCGGCGCCAAATATCAGGGTGTTTATAAATAAGATCTTTTTAAGGTTTGTGCCTTCTTTTTGAGAGGCCAGGAATATAGCCCCCGAAAATGCGCCGAGCCCGATAAAGCTGTCGATGATACCAAAGGTCCGGGCTGTCCCTCTGAAAACATCCCTTGCGAAATAGGGTATCAGGGTACTGAATGGCAATACAAACAGACTAATTAGCGCCAGCATTATTAAAATAAAGGCAATAGAGGGCGTGCGTTTTATATAGGCCATGCCCTCTTTCAGCTCACCGAATACATTCTTTTTATGTACTTTGTTGATGTATTGCGGTAGTTTCATCAATAAAAGTGAGATAATAACCGCCACAAAGCTTAAAGCATTCAGTAAAAAACAGGCGCCATCGCCCAGACTTTCCAATACTATCCCTGCAATGGCAGGTCCGACGATCCGCGACAGGTTTACCATGGACGAATTTAACGCAAGCGCATTGGGCAAATCGGCTTTATCATCCACCATTTCATAAACCAGTGATTGCCTTGCCGGTACGTCAAAAGCATTAATAATGCCTAATACCACACTCAGGCTAAGGATCTCCCAAACAGCATAATGTTTCAATAGTATTAAAACAGCCAGCAGCAAAGCCTGTATCAATGATGCTACCTGCGTGGTGAGCAGTACGCGGTAACGGTTATACCTGTCGGACACTACGCCACCGATCAGAGAAAATAAAAATGATGGAAACATGCTGGCAAACAGTGTTAAACCAAGCATAAAGGTGGAATGTGTGAGTGTATATATTACCCAGCTTACCGCTGTTTTTTGCATCCATGTGCCTATCAGCGAAACGGATTGCCCTGTAAAAAATAGTCTGTAGTTGCGGCTTTTAAAAGCCCGGAATAGTCTGAAATTATTTGTTATTGTTATTGCCATTTTAACCCCTCTGTTATCGTTTTCACTTAAAATCAACCAATTTTGTTAACGGTTTTATCACCTGTTTCAATAATAATTGCTCTTCGGCGGTACAGCCCTCTGTTATTGCTTTCGCCAGCCACTCATCACGCTCATGCCTGAACTGTTGCAACGTGTTTTCTCCGGCAACCGACAATGAAATATTTACTTTTCTTTTATCGGTTTCGGATGGTTCCCGCACAATAAAGCCCAGCCCGGACAAGTGGTTCAGCACCTGCGACATGGATTGGTTGGTGATCATTTCCATAGCCGCGAGTTCGCTGGGGAGCAATGCCTTGTGCTGGGACAAGAGCGCTATGGTCGACCGCTCTGTAAGTGATAACTGCAGCCCGGTTGGCGATTCTTTCCTTAATTTTTTTATCAGGCGGGTAATTGCTGCGCGCAGGTCTGAAGCAAATTGAAGATCGGTATTAGCGTTCATTTTATTGTAAGTTAAACTAATAAGTTTACCTTACAAATATAGCGTGAATAATTTTACGATGGAACAGAAAACTATCATTTCAAAGTCAATATTGATTTGGGGGATTCTAACAGACATTTCGCAAATTAAAAGGCGTTTAATTACAGCAACAACAGGACACAAATAAGAAGATAAAGTATTTCTGCTTGATCGCTTTTGTAAAAAAGGACAACTATGGGGTACGCCGGCTGGCCATTATCCTTTGCCGGTGCTGCGTCCCCCAGTTTTTTAGCTCCTCTAAAACTTTATCCAGCGACCTGCTGTAAGGTGTAAGTTCATAGAGCACACTTACCGGCGTGGTCGGAAATACCTTGCGCTCTACAAACTCATTCAACTCAAGTTCTCTTAACTCTTTCGACAGTATTTTTGGAGTAATACCGTCAAGTGCCCGTTGGATATCATTGAATCGCATTGCGCCGCTACTTAAGGCGACAATCAACGGCAATTTCCATTTGCCATTTAACACGTAAAGGGCGTCTTTTACCGCCATTACACTGGCTGCGCATGCCTCTGGGGTATGTATTTCACATGCTTTGAGGGTATGTACTTCGTTTTCAACAAGAGTTTCCATAGAAAAAATTGAGTATCCCAAAGGATAGCGCTATCCTTTGGGATAGTACTATGCTTTTGATAGTATGGGTATATATTTTTGCATAAAAAAACAAAATAATGAAAACTGTAAAAATATCTTATTGGATTACAACCGCTATTGTAGCGCTAATGATGACCTACTCGGGCTACGCCTATTTAACCCAGGATAAAATGGAGCAGGCATTTCAACATCTCGGCTTCCCGGATTATTTCAGGATCGAACTTGCCTTTGCTAAATTCATAGGCGCCGTTTTACTTTTGTTTCCCTTTTCGTCACGTGTAAAAGAGTGGGCCTACGCAGGGTTCACAATTACCTATGTCTCGGCGTTTATTGGACACACATTCTCCGGCGATCCGGCCTCGATACAATTTATGCCTGTTGTTTTCTTAATATTGCTGGCGGTTTCCTATGTGACCTACCACAAGTGGCATAAGGCTGACCTACCGAAAATTGCTTTGCCTGCTAAGAGCTAACAAATTACCCGAAAATATCATAGGAAAAAGCAACCAATGTCAGATTCTCAGATTTTGGTGCAACTTCGGGTACACTTGCCTTTAACTCAGTTTAAAAACTGATGAACGACTCCAGCTCCATTAAAACCTTATGAGCTTCATCATTTTCAAACTGGGCAAAATGCATAAATGTTTTTTCATCGGGCAGCAAATAAGCAGCATACTTAATGCCCGGGTTGTTGATCTCGCGCAGGTCGCTCATTACTTTTGCAATATTTTCTTTATTCTTCGCTGCGAATTCCTGCTTTGCAGTGTATTGAACCCATATAATTTTCATGTTTTTTATGATTTAATTTTTATTAAAAAATACGCAGGCCTGTAAAAGCTATATTCCGTGTCCGTCGTTCATTGTTGACAGGTTTATAAATTTCGGCTGCCGGATCAAACGTTGCTTAAACTTTCAGTAATATCCGGTTTATCTTTTGCATAATGATAGCCACACTGGATTTTTGGCATACAGACTAATTCTCCTTTTCAGTGTTTTGCCTCTTATGAATAGGCAATATCAATCAAAACAAAGGCTATACATTCGCACCTGATCTGCCCCTTCATCATTTTATCATTCAAATGACAGTACTTCGGCTTGTTTTAGTAAATTTGTATTCATAATTATGAATTTCACAAAAGAACAAGTTTTAGAGGCCCTAAGCAATGTTGAGGAACCGGATCTGAAAAAAGACCTGGTTACCTTAAATATGATTCAGAATGTCCATATCGATGGCAACCACATTAGTTTTTCAGTTATATTAACAACACCCGCCTGCCCTTTAAAGGCGATGATTGAAAATGCCTGCCGCAATGCGATAATGTATTTTGTAAGCAAGGAAGCGATAGTGCATATTGATATGACCTCGAAGGTGACCACACAGAAAAACACTGGGGTGCCGGGGGTTAAAAACATCATCGCCGTTGCTTCGGGTAAAGGCGGCGTGGGTAAATCAACAGTAGCCGTGAACCTGGCGCTTGGCCTTGCAAAAACTGGTGCAAAGGTTGGTTTGATCGACGCGGATATTTACGGGCCATCCATCCCCATTATGTTTGGTTTGGAAGGTGAGCGTCCAATGGCAAGGGAGGTTGATGGCAAAAGCCGAATTCAACCGATTGAGAAATACGGTATAAAACTTTTATCTATCGGTTTTTTTACGGACCCTAATCAGCCGGTGCCATGGCGCGGGCCGATGGTTTCGACCGCAGTTAAGCAACTTTTTAATGATGCGGACTGGGGCGACCTGGATTACCTCGTGGTTGATCTTCCGCCGGGGACAGGTGATATTCACATCACTGTTACGCAAACTTTCCCTGTAACCGGCGCCGTAATTGTTACTACGCCTCAAAATGTTGCCCTTGCTGATGCAAAAAAAGGTATCGGTATGTTCATGATGAATGCCATCAATGTACCGCTATTGGGGATAGTTGAAAATATGTCGTACTTCACTCCGGCTGAATTGCCTGAAAACAAATATTATATTTTTGGGCAGGGTGGCGGAAAAAAACTTGCAGAACAACTGGAAGTGCCATTTTTAGGAGAAATCCCACTGGTAAAAAGCATCAGTGAATCTGGCGATGCGGGGAAACCGATTGTGTTAGATGAGGATGGTATTTTGGCCACTGCATTTGTTGATATGGCCAAAAAAGTTGCACAGCAGGTAGCTATTTGTAACGCTAATGCTACTAATAATAAAATTGTTATAAATAATTAATAACTTTACTTATAATTTGGTACAGATGAGTTTATTAGAGCAAGTAGAAGCGGCATTGGATACGATAAGGCCATATTTGCTGACGGATGGCGGGAATGTTTCGGTGGAAGAGATTACCCCGGAGCATGTAGTTAAGTTAAAGTTGCTTGGCTCATGCGGATCATGTCCGATGAGTATTATGACATTAAAAGCCGGGATTGAAGAAGCGATAAAAAAGGCAGTTCCCGAAATTACCGGCGTTGAGGCTATAAACGTAACCGCTATTGACGATCCGGACGCAGTATTACCGGAAAATCTCCGGTAATGTTAAGTTTTGTTAAATAGCCTTTGCACATAAAGCAATAAGCTATTTTTGTATAAAAAAGAGGTGCATTTTTTAGATATAAACCAGCTATTTGATTGGTATATGAAAAAGATAGTTAGTCTGTTATTGTTTTTATTTGCTGCAGCAATTGCTTTTGGACAAAAGCAGGAGAGGCCATTGGTGCAGTTCTCCGGCATTGTTCATAATTCCGATAGCACCAATGTTATTGTGCCGTACGTAAACATAACAAATACGTCATTCCATGGCGACCATGCACAGACGAACTACAAGGGCTATTTTTCTTTTGTAGCGCATGAGCGCGATACTGTTAGTTTTTCAAGTGTAGGCTACGCAACTGTAAATGTTGTTATACCCGAACATGTGGAAGCAAATAGTTATACTATTAGAGTGTTGCTTAAACCGCAGATCAGCAATCTGCCTACTTTCCGGGTTTTCCCATGGGCAACCACCGAGGAATTTACAAAGGAATTTTTATCGATGAAAATTGCCGATGATGATCTGGCGATAGCCCGAAAAAATCTGAGTAATGCATCAATTGAAACCTTGGAGCGTACTTTGCCAAGAGACGGCCTTGAGATGAGCAGTCTCCAGGATTTTCATAACAACATAGTAAACTCACATTCAACCATTAATCCATTGTTGAATCCGTTTAGCTGGGGTAGCCTGATCAGAGAAATATCTGAGGGGGATAAGAGCAGGAGCGCTGATAATATTCCAAGCACCCCAAGCAGTACCACAGGCAATTAAAACCGGCGGCTGAAATGCAATTCAGCAAATAAATAAAGGATTTTTTTATACCAAACCCCGAATTTTTAATTTAACTCTTAAATTCAAAATTCGGGGTTCGTTGTTATAATTTCAAATGCTTCAGGCTAACATCATTTCGGTTACAAGTAAACTTAAATCTGCCTTATTCCCATTGAGCTTGGAAAGCATTGTTGCTAATACGAATTCCTTGTCCTCCCCGCTTTTTGATTGTACCAGCAATTGTTTCATAACAGGCGGAATCAATGATTTTGCGGCTACCATGGCTGATTTAGGATCTATATCATAAAAGTTATTCAGCTTATTGGCAAACTTATTCACAATGGTTGTTACCAGGGCGTGACCATGGGTGCCCGAAAACTGGAAAAACCTGACCAAATCTTTTATTTTGCCGTTTTCCATCTGGCCTTTCAAAACTTCAATAATAGAACTCGAAGCTTCATTTATCACCGCTTCATGGTATTTTTCCGGAATTGCCGGATTTTCAATAACAGCCTTCCCGGCGTTATTTTTTACGAGCAAAAAAAGTTTTTCAAACATAATAATTTGTTTTTTAGGTAGATTAACAAAATGGTGAAAAAATGATGGTTTATTTGCCATCAACACAAATATACTATTTATATATTTCAAAAATAAAAACATATAGTAATTATTTTTGAAAATATGACAATTTTAAGGTGTAAAACAAACACTATGCCCGTGGTGTTTAAATAACACTATTAAGCTCTTTATTAAGATTTAATACTGACCTAATTTTTAAATGTTATTTTTGTAAAAAACTATTCAATTATGCTGCCAAACACTGATTTTACCACAACAAAGGCTTATAAATATTTAACTGACCACTATATTGACATTGTTTCAAAAAGCCTGAAGGAGCTATTTGAAGCTGATGATGATCGCTTTAATAAATTCTCGTCTCAATTTGAAGATATCCTGCTTGATTATTCCAAAAATCGCATCGACGAACAAACTGTAGCCTTGCTGATGCAACTGGCAAAAGAATGTTCAGTAAACAATTCAATTGAGGCCATGTTTAGTGGCGAAAAGATAAATGCAACAGAAGGTCGGCCGGTATTGCATATTGCTTTACGTAACCGCAGCAACACGCCTATTTATGTTGATGGCAAAGACGTGATGCCCGATGTAAACCGCGTACTCGGGCAAATGAAAACATTTAGCGAAGCCATTATTTCGGGCAGCTGGAAAGGCTTTACCGGGAAAACGATTACCGATGTGGTTAATATCGGCATCGGCGGATCTGACCTTGGCCCGGTGATGGTTACCGAAGCATTAAAGGCTTACAAAAACCATTTGAAAATGCACTTTGTTTCGAATGTTGACGGTACCCACATTGCAGAAACGCTAAAAAGCCTGGACCCCGAAACTACACTGTTCCTTATAGCCTCCAAGACGTTTACTACGCAGGAAACCATGGCCAATGCCCATAGTGCCCGCGACTGGTTTTTGGCAGGCGGAAGCACGGAAGCTGATGTAGCCAAGCATTTCGCCGCATTGTCAACCAATAGTGAGGGCGTTTCGAAGTTTGGGATCGATACCAAAAATATGTTTGAGTTTTGGGATTGGGTTGGCGGACGTTATTCGTTATGGAGCGCCATTGGTTTGTCAATAGCCCTAAGCATAGGTTTTGAAAACTTTATTGAACTATTGGATGGCGCACATGCCATGGATAATCATTTTAAAACGGCAGAGCTCGGGCAAAACATTCCCGTCCTGCTGGCTTTGATCGGTATTTGGTATAATAACTTTTTTGAGGCTGAAACCAATGCCATTTTACCATACGACCAGTATATGCATCGTTTCGCGGCCTATTTTCAACAAGGCGATATGGAAAGCAATGGCAAACATGTTGACCGCAACGGCAACGCCGTAGATTATTCAACCGGGCCGATCATCTGGGGCGAACCGGGCACTAATGGTCAGCATGCTTTTTACCAGTTGATCCACCAGGGTACCAAATTGATCCCGTGCGATTTCATCGCACCGGCGCAAAGTCATAACCCGTTGGGCGAACACCATAAAATGCTTTTATCAAACTTTTTTGCCCAAACCGAGGCTTTGATGAATGGAAAAAGCAATGAAGAGGTGGTTGAGGAGCTGAAAAAATCGGGCAAAACCGAAGCGGAGATTGAGAAGCTTGCGCCGTTTAAAGAGTTTGAAGGAAACAGGCCGACCAATTCCATCCTTGTTAAAAAAATAACACCACGCAGCCTTGGTTCATTAATAGCAATGTATGAGCATAAGATCTTTGTACAGGGTATTATCTGGAATATTTACAGCTTTGACCAATGGGGTGTTGAACTTGGTAAACAACTGGCCGGAAAAATATTACCTGAATTAAAAGATGATGGCACCATTACCTCGCATGACTCATCAACTAATGGATTGATAAACCAGTATAAAGCCTGGAGGTAGGCTTTTTTTGCAGCCAGGCAGTTTGCAGTCCTGATGATTCAGCGCAAATTGCCTGGCTGCAAATTTAAATAAGGTCGCCGATCGATATAGTTCTTTACGCCCGTACTATATGTCTTTTATTTTTCCTCACCAGTGGATATATTCTCATTAGTATCGTGAGGAATGGGTGATGGATCAAAATAGTCTTCTTCTCCGTATATTTTCTTTCCTTTAGGATTTTCTCCGTACTCATTGTAGCCCAGGTCTCCATTCTGAAACAAAAGCCATAAAAAATAAAACGGAATAATCTGAAACCATCCGCTTTTTCCAAGATCATGACATCTTTTTGCGCTCTGTGCCCAAAGAAACCAAACAAGTGGGATAAAAAGGATTAATACAACTTTGACACCGTTTGCGCCTTCTCCTGTTAGCTCAATAAATAAGTATGCTATAAGATAAATGATGAAGCTAATGCCAAATTCAGTTCTTCTGATCCGGCCTTCAAATGAAAAAATATTTTTGAACATACATTTGTGCTGAGTTTTGTCTAAATTAAAACATTTAAAGTAATTAAAACATTTATTTAACACATGTCCAATTTTCGAAAAACCATTTGTTATTGAGGTATAATTAATACATTCAATAACCCGTTTGCCTGCAGGCAGACATTTAAAACTTAGGTACGATGAAAGAGTTTATGTTAATTTTCAGGCACGAGGACGGTAATAAAGTAGCCTCACCTGAACAGATCCAAATCTGGATGAAACAAACAATGGACTGGATAGGTGGAATTGCCGCCCAAAACAAATTTGTTTCGGGCACCGGTTTGCCTTTTGATGAAAGCCGCGTGGTTCATTTTAACAATGTGGTAACCAACGGTCCTTTTGGTGAGATTAAGGAAACCATCGGCGGTTATATTGTTGTGAAGGCCGATACCGTTGAGGAGGCGGTTGAATTTGCAAAGGGTTGCCCTGTTTTGCAAGGGGATGGAAACACAGTGGAAGTTAGAAAAATTCTAGACCGACCATCGCTTAAGTACAGCGAAGCAAGTGCAGAAACGGCGAATGAAAAGTAATTTCTCATAGCTTAATGGTCAGGGACATGGAACAGCAGGAATTAATACCGCATCTATTCAGGACAGAATATAGGAAGATAACTGCTGTTCTTTGTAAAACTTTCGGTGCTGACAATATTGACATAGCAGAAGACATTACCGGTGAAACTTTTTTAAGCGCATTGGAAACCTGGCCGTATAAGGGTGTCCCTCAAAACCCTGTGGCCTGGCTTTATTTGGTGGAAAAAAACAAAGCCAAAAATTATTTAACCCGCGACCATGTTTTTTCTGAAAAAATTTCAACACAAATTATAAGTAACTCAACCGGGATTGAAGAAACTGAAATTGACCTGTCCGATAAAAATATAAAGGATAGTCAACTGCAAATGTTGTTCGCCGTTTGCCACCCGGCCATTTCGGTTGAATCGCAAATAGGGCTGGCCTTACGCATTCTTTGTGGCTTTGGAATCGATGAAATTGCAAATGCCCTATTATCCAATAAAGAAACTATCAATAAGCGACTTTTCAGAGCAAAAGAAAAATTACGGGCCGAAAAAATAAAAATAGAATTCCCTGACGAAGCGGAGATCGGAAAACGCCTCGATACTGTGTTGACGACCTTGTATTTGCTTTTCAGCGAAGGCTATTATTCTGAAAGTCGGGATGTTGTGCTACGGGAAGATCTTTGCCTTGAAGCCATGCGCTTAACTTATTTGCTCATTGAGAATGAACAAACAAATCAACCAAAAGTAAAAGCCTTATTTGCCTTAATGTGTTTTCACGCTTCAAGGTTTGAAGCGAGGAAAACCGAAAACGGCGAAATTATTCTATACCATGACCAGGATGAAAGCCTTTGGAACAATGAAATCATTGCCAAAGGCGCTTACTACCTGCACCAGGCATCGCAGGAAAATGAAATATCAAAATATCACCTCGAAGCTGCTATTGCGTACATGAACACCATAAAAGCCGACACCAGGGAAAAGTGGGAAAACATCTTACAGTATTATAACCTGCTTTTGCAATTGGAGTATTCCCCGGTAGCGGCGCTTAACCGCACTTATGCGCTTTCGAAAGTGCATGGGAAGCAGGCTGCAATTACCGAAGCTGAAAAATTAAAACTGGAGGGCAACCATTTTTACTATACCCTGCTTGGTGAACTTTATACCAGTATCGACGATGAAAAAGCTCTTCAACATTTAAAGAAGGCAATTTTACTCGCTAAAACAAATACCGATAGGCAAACCATTCAACGAAAAATTGAGACCTTTACAGTGACGCGGTAATAAATCAGATTGAAATACCATGAACAACAGACATCAATGGCGGCATAATGTTTCCCTTAAATTATTAGAAACGGATACTGTCATCTATTTAGAGTTTATCCGCAACGCTGTACAATGCCTGCCGGGTGTTATTGAAAAACCATCCTATAACACTCCTGGTTTTTTTGCCGGCAAGAAGTTATTTGCCCGAATGAAGGAAGATGGTGAAACCCTGTTAATACAAACCTATGAAAGGGAAAAATGGATCGAAACTGATCCGCTAACTTTTTTTGTTACCGACCATTACCTGAACTATGATTACATGCTGATAGCGCTTAAAACCGTTTCGCCTGATGATTTGACAAAACTTTTGACTATTGCCTGGTGTAACCGTGCCACAAACAAAATGATAAAGGAATACGAGGAACAGGGCAATATTAAACCATTTTAAAATGATCACTTCGACCGAGAATGCCGAACACTATACCTGGGGCGACCAATGCGATGGCTGGCATCTGTTACGAACCGACAGCTTAAGTGTGATACAGGAACGTATGCCAACGGGCGCCGGCGAACAGTTACATTACCACGAACAGGCACAACAGCTTTTTTATATTTTATCGGGCATTGCAACGTTTGAAGTTGATGGGCAGGTAAAAATTGTTCATCCAAATCAATCCATCCATATTCCGCCAAATACCAAACACCGGATACTGAATAATGGCGATACTGATCTGCATTTTTTAGTAATATCTGAGCCGAAATCACATGGGGATAGGGTGAATATGCCCTGAATTGTTAAAAAATCATGTCATTGCCGAGCCTACCTGTCGGGAGACAGGGCACGAAGCAAGCGCGAACTTAACTGGCTGGTTATACATAGTTCGCGATTGCTTCACTCGTTCCTCATTCGCAATGACAATTTATAGCGACTACTCCTTCTCAAACCTTGCTGCCCAGCCTCCGCCGGAAGCCATCTTAACTGCTAATTTATCCTTCGACGTAACCGTGATCACTTTGGCGGTATAATCGGTGGCGTTGTGGTTGGCGTTTATGCCGTCTTCAAATATGGTTGCTTTGTAATTGCCTTCGCCCAGGAAAGAAAGGTCAACGGTTATTTCGCGTGGTGTCCAGTTTGTCATGGCGCCTGCGTACCAGGTTGTGCCTTTACGGCGGGCAATGCTTACAAAATCGCCCACTTTACCGTCGAGGGCCACTGTAGCATCGAAGGTGGTTGGTATGGCGGCAATGAAATCGGTACTTTCCTGCTCACGCATGTAAATGGTAGGATTATCAGATAACATTTGCAGGGGCGCTTCAAACACGGTGTACATGGCCAGCTGGTGGCTGCGCGTTCCCTGTGTCATAGGGTTGGAGTTTACGGGACGGAAAGCATCCTTGGTAGCATTGCGCATGCCGCCGGGGGTATAATCCATCGATCCGGACATCATACGGATAAAGGGAATGCTTACATCATATCCCGGCTGATTATCTACACCCCATTTCATATTTTCAAGTCCTTTTACCCCTTCGCAATTGATCACATTGGGATAGGTACGCTGCAGACCGCTTGGTTTATACATACCATGATAATCAACCATCAAATGGTGGTCGGCGGCTTTTTGAGCCAAATCATATAAGGAGCTTACCATCTTTTGATCGTCCCTGTCAATAAAATCTATTTTAAAACCTTTAACGCCCATTTCGGCATATTTTGCAAATAAAGCATCGGCATCGCGGGTAATGGCGTACCAGGTTGACCATAATATCACCCCTACGTTTTTCTGTTTGCCATAATCAATGACCTGCTGAACATCCAGTTTTGATTTATTCAGGTCCCAGTCATCCGACCAGCCTTCATCAATAATGATATATTCCAGTTTATTTGCTGCCGCGAAGTCGATGTAATATTTATAGGTGGGTACGTTTATCCCAGCTTTAAAATCCACATGGCTGATATTCCAGTCGTTCCACCAGTCCCAGGCCACCTTACCGGGCTTTATCCATGAAAGATCTGTCAGCCTTGAAGGTTCCGCCAGCCTTTGCATCATATCATTATCAGCCAGTTGTTTATCTTCTGTGCTGATTACAACCACTCGCCACGGAAAAGTGCGGGTGCCTTTGGTTTTGGCAATATAATCTGCACGGCTTTTAACCACATAATTAATGTTGTGAATAAATTCTTCGGTAGGGTATTTGGCAAATACGCTGTGAAGGTTGTTTCCTTCGCCGGGCGTGAGGTACATGCCAGGATAATCCTGCAGGTCTGCCTCAAGTATTACCGCCTTTAAAGGACTGCCAATATCAACCAAAGCAGGTAAAAATGCCAGTGTGTCTTTTTTTATAGCCGAGATGTTAATATTATCATAATGCGACTCGAAGGAAGTATTAAATTTATCCTTGTTGCGATAATCCATCACAAATGGCAGAAAAGCCTTGTCATCATCCTGAAAACTAAAATTGGCTTCCTCATTGATAATAGTTAGATCCTTCTTTTTTACGGTAAACCAACGATAAGCGACACCATCATTATAAGCCCTGAAAATTAATCCGTAATCACCTTTAAAAGTCAGCGTTAGTTGGTTATAATTATTCTGAACAGTGTCTTTTTTGTAAATGGGTGTATTAATAGTCTCATTTGCCGAGGCCGTTATTGTCTTTTTTACTGAAGGATTTTTCCCCAATACCTCGCCGTTATCCAGCGTAATCGAAATTTCGGATGGCATGATAACATTGTTATCCCCATGCTTTACCGACCAGTTAATGGCGGTTCCCGCATTAATAGCTATACTAATTTTTCCATCGGGTGATTTAACCTGATAGGTTTTACCAGTTTGCGCAAATACTATCGACAGCGGAGAAATAACGCATAGCAATAACAAAATCTTAAATTTCATTGGGACAAATAATTAGGGTTGTATAAATTGTGTATTAATATCCGAAACTAAATAAAATCCGGGGATTAATAATGTATTAATGACATTTTTTTAGAAGCAGGGGCAACAACCGTTATATATTAACCGCCTTTGGGAAATTCAAAATTAACTGAGGGTTGGGGATATTATTCAAGTATTTTTCCTTTTCGGAGAAGCGGCAGGCGCCCGGGTAATCGCCTTCTTTACCTTCCATATCAAACATCAGCTGAAAGTGGAGGTGCGGCGGCCAATGACCATTTTCTTCAATTGTGCCAAATTCTCCTATTTTTTGATTGACATCAACGGGCATGCCAATACTTAACCCTTTCAGGTTTTTACGGCTTAAATGGCCGTACAAGGTATAAAGTTTCAGCCCGTCCAGCTGATGTTCCAGAATAATGGCAGGGCCGTAATCGCCGCGACTATTGTTATCGTTAAAGCTATGTATCTTGCCTTGCAAGGGCGAATAAACCGCTGTGCCCGCCCTGGCCCATATATCAACCCCTAAATGCAGGAAACGGGGTTCATCATGGCCATTGTCAAAAAGCGGGATCCCTTTATAAATTGTGCGGTGTTCCATATACCCGCCAATACCGTATTTGCAGCTGTTTTCAAAAAGCTTCCGCGTTACCCATTGGTCAAATTTACGCGAATCAACAATTGTTGCTGCATCCAGGTCTTTGTTGCCGGCAGTAAGATCAAGGTGAAACAGGCTGTCGGTATCAGCATTAAAATCAACCACCTTCCCCACAGCATCCGGATGGGCTTTTAAATAAGCTGCTAACCTGGCGGAAGCATCCATATTAATGTCTGAATAATTTAAGAATTGTTGCACTTTTAAAAAGTAGATTATTTCGCCTCACCCAACCCTCTCCAAAGGAGAGGGCTTAAAAAAGTAGCGCAGTTCAAGTCCTCTCCTTTGGAGAGGATTTAGGTGAGGCAAAACGCCTTGATGACCCAATGACGCGCAGCAAATGACCAATGACCACCTACTCCGTCTCCGGCTGCCGGTCTTCTTTGCTGATTTTGTCGAAAATCTTGTCCATGCGTTCTACATATTCGCTGGTATCATCCACAAAAAATTCAAGCTGTGGGATAATCCTTACCTGGTCCTTTATTCGCGCACCAAGTTTGTACCGTATTTCATTGGCATGCAACCGGATGGTTTGCAGCGCTAATTGCGAATTGGTATTGTTAAAAAAGCTTAAGAACACCCTTGCAATTGCAAGGTCGGGGGTTACCCTAACCTTGGTAATGGTGATAAGCGTATTGGGTAAATAGTTTATACCCTCACGCTGAAATATGGCGGCAAGGTCCTCTTGTATTACTCCTGCAAATTTTTGCTGACGTTTTGATTCCATGATTTATACGCTGTAAGGTAAAAGCTAAAGTCTAAAGCTAATGCCTTCTTTCAATTCTTTGTAAATTATTTTTATATTTTCTTTACCCTAACATTCTGTACTCACTATTCACCGCTCATCAACCTTCTCAATTACAGCCATCCTGCGGTATTTCTTTGGTGATCTTTATCAATCTTTTCACTACCAGCGTACTGTCATAATCCGAGCCTAAGCCGTCTTTGCCCGAATGTATCTTTACACCTTCCACTTCTACATACACCGGTTCATAGGGCTTTTCGAATTTAAGCTGCGTATATTTTAATTCCAGCTGCTCAGATTCATCGGTTACCCAAAATTCCTGTCCGTTGTCGCAATCTTTAAATGATTTCACCTCGGGCCCAAAACTGTAAACACCTTTAAATACTACGTACCGTGTTGATTTTCCGGAATTGCTATGGCATGAGCATAACCCGACAACAACCAGTAACATTAAATATTTGATCTGTTTCACCCGCATTTATCAAATCTATAGGTCCTGTTTAATATCATTTAAACCTTTAATACTTAACCTTGAGCTAATGCCCGACGCAATTACAGCAACGATAGTAACCGTTAAAAATACCAGCCCAAAATCACTTACCCTAAGCGAAATGGGATAAGCATCAAGCACCGACATTTTCGAATCCATTTTCACCAGACCGAAGCGTTGTTGCAATATACAAAATATCAATCCCAAAACTAAGCCTGTTATGCATCCAATAATTGATATCATCATGCCTTCAAAAAAGAATATGCCCTGTATCAATTGTTTATCAGCACCGAGACTTGTTAAAATAGCAACATCTTTTCGTTTGTCAATTACCAGCATGGTTAACGAGCCGATAATATTAAATATAGCAATTATTAATACAAAAGTTAATATCATAAATATAAACCACCGTTCGTAGTTTAATGTTTTATAAAGTTCAGTATTTTGTTGTTTGCGGTTTTTTACAGTAAAAGTATGGCCAATTTTATCAATAATGGCAGTTTGTACTGCTTCCAGATCAGTCCCGCTCTTATAATTTATCTCCAATGAAGATACCATTTTAGGCTGATTGAGCAGGTCGCGGACAAACTCAATCGGGGTAACAATAAGATCATCAAAATCCTGCCCTCCTATGAACACCCCTGATGGCAGGATGCTTCGGACAGTAAATTCATCCAGAGGGATCGAACCATTTCCGCCTGTTCTGTTTGGAGCGTAAATATCCAATGAATTAAATTGGTCATGTACATTAATTCCGAGGCTATTTTGAACAGCGGAGCCTATAACAGCAAAATTCTGCCCCCCTGCTTTCAAGGTAAATTTACCTGCCTGAATAATGCTGTCTAACTGCCGGTTCGCCAGGAATTCCCTGGTTACTCCCTTTATGGAGCCGATGAATGGCTTGTCATTATATTTTATCAATACCTTTTCCTGCAGAACCTCGGTATAGGAGAATACACGTTCATCATGATGAAGGGTGTTAAAATAAGCTGTATTCGGTTCGAACGTTTTACCCAGGCGGGGCTCAATTTTTATTTCGGGCGTAAAATTACTATATAGCGACAGGATGGTTACCTCCAAACCATTGAACCCCGACAAAATGATAACAAATGCCGCACTACCAATTAATACTCCCAACATAGATATGCCCGAAATAATATTTATGGCATGCATTTTCTTGCGTGAAAACAAATACCTTTTGGCTATGTAAACGGAAGTATTCAATTATTGAATTGGTGAGTTAGTGAATTAGTGATTTGAAGATTGAAATTATATTAATTTAAAAAAGGATTGGTTTGTTTTTCGAAGCCAATGGTTGTTTCGGGGCCATGACCAGGGTATACGGTGCAATCATCGGGCAATTTAAACAGTTTTTGTTCAATGTTATCTATCAGTTGGGTTAAACTGCCGCCGGGCAAGTCGGTGCGGCCAATACTGTTACGGAACAGCACATCGCCGGCGACCAGCAGATTTGCATTTTTATCGTAAAAGCATAAATGTGCCGGGGAATGGCCGGGCGCGAAAATCAGCATGAGTTCGGTATTGCCAAATTTAATAGTGCCTGTTTCGGGTAAATATTCATCCGGCAAAGGCGACACCTCATAGCGGATCCCCATGGAAGGCGCATAAGAAACAACCGCCTCCAAAAGCTCCAGTTCGCCTTTATGGAACTTTGGCTTTAAGCCATATTGATCGAAAATAAACTTATTGCCCAGCACATGGTCGATATGGCAATGGGTATTGAGCAGCAAAACTGGTTTTAAATTATGTTCCTTTATAAAATTTACCACTGCATTTTGTTCCGCAGCCGTTTCCATGCCGGGGTCAATGATCGCGCATTCTCCGCTTTCATCATATAAAATATAGGTGTTTTCCTGATATGGATTGTTTTTAAAAGATTGAATGTTTGCCATGCGGCAAAAATACGGTTTTTTAATTTCGGAATTCGGATGTTCGATTTCGGAATTAATTGAATGGGGAAATCGGGTAGTGAGTACGTAGAATAGGGATTAGCTTACTTTATACTTTTTTTGCGGGTTTACCGGCGCACCATAATAAAAAATCTATTTTCTTTACTTCAGCTATCTTTCCATTAAAATCGTTAAAAACATTGTCGAACTTGTTCAAACACTCTTTTATCGTTCTATTAGCAATCAAGTATTTATAAACGCTAAAAAGATTATTGTAGGTAGCCATAACGGACTCCCTCTTTTTATAATCAATTTCTCCAAGTTTTAAAACTGTGCTTACATTGAAATCAAAAATAGGATTGTTTTGATTAATTAAATTCAGCATTTTGGTAATAAAGGAAAACTGTATGCTCGCATTCTCTTCCTCATGTAGTTCTCGAATAATAGTTTCTATTGACACATTTTCAACGTCTCTAAACTTTTGCATTACTGAAAAGTATTTTTTCTTCCATTCTTTTTTCTGGTATCTTATTCCATAAAACGATGAGAAAACAATTTGAAATACATAATTTGAGTCAATCGATACCTCTATGTTTCTAAATTCGCTTAGAAGCCAGCAATATATCCTTATAGATTTATCTAACTCATAATAGTCACTATTGAGATAGGTTACTATATTTAATTCAATTTTTTTAATTTGATCTTCTAAGGATTGCCACTCTTTTAAGGGTAATTTCCTATCCATTCTACAAATCAAAACTAACACCTAACACTTCCGATGTTATCTTACCTTTCAATTCATAAACCAGCTCGTATTGCTTGTTATTGTTATAAGCGAACATAACTACTGATTTATCCAATGGATCAATAATGAAATATTCCTTTACGCCACTTTCTTCATAGAGGGTTTTCTTTTTCAAAGTGTCGTGGATGCGGTTGCCGGAAAGTATCTCGAAAATAATATCGGGGGCACCATGAATGCCGTCGTCATGAATAATATGCTTGTTTTCATTCATGATAACCAATAAGTCTGGCTGAACAACAGATTGCTTATCATCAAAATAAACGTCTGTAGGTGCCGCCAGCACAAATCCTTCACCTGTTTCTTCTAAAAAGTCATACAACAACGCAGACAGCTTTATAGAAATAAACTGATGTTTTGTGCTTGGAGCAGGTGTCATAATTAATTGATTATATAATACCTCACACCGCGTCCCCTCGGGTAAACTCCGATAGATGTCGATTGCTGTTGCCGGAATTGTGGTATGCATTGCTTATAGTTTGTGCTAATTTAAGTATTATTATTTAATTTCGAAATTCGGATGTTCGATTGCGGGCTTAGTTATTAAGGAAATACCGATGCACCATTTTTTTTTCAGACTTCCGGGCTTTCCAGACTTTACCAACTCCCTATATATCCATAACTTCCTTTTTCTTCTTGCTTTTCATCCGCTTTGGCAAAAACTCCAGGATCTCATTTTTAAGGGCTTCTATCATCCTTCGTTTTAAAAAGTTACGCTGTATAACTATACTTACCTCGCGGGCCGGCTCCGGCGACTTAAAATAACGCACCTTGTCCAGTTGTTTATCATTCAGGTCAACCAGTGCCAGCTCGGGTAAAATGGTGGCTCCGTTATTCTGATCAACCATGCGTTTTAATGTTTCAACACTGCCGGTATTGTACTCAAAGTGCTTAAACCCCTGGGTTGATTTGCGGCGCTGACAAATATTTAAAACTTGTTCGCGCATACAATGCCCCTCATTCAACACCCAGATCTCCTCCATATCAATATCATCAGGGCTTATGTTTTTCTTTTTGAAAAGTTTGCTGTTTTTTGATACGTAAGCAACAAAATTCTCATAAAAAACCGGCAATTCGGTCAGGCTGCTTTCGTGCAGCGGGGTTGATAATATGCCGCAATCTATCAGCCCCAATTTTAGCTGCTGGATGATCATCTCTGTAGTTTGCTCAGAAACTATGAGTTTCACCTGCGGGTATTTTTCAATAAAACCATGCAATATTTTCGGCAAAATGTAGGGTGCCACCGTTGGTATAATTCCTACTTTTAATTCACCTGACAATTCCTTCTGCCTGTCAGTAATGATCTCTTTTATTTTTTCGCTCTCGCCTAATAATATCCTGGCCTGTGTGATAATTTCAATACCTATTTCAGTAGGAGTCACAGGCTGTTTACTGCGGTCGAACAATTTAACGCCGAGGGTATCTTCCAGCTTTTGCACCTGCATACTCAAAGTTGGCTGGGTAACAAAGCATTTTTCGGCAGCCGCAACAAAACTCCGGTAGGTATCAACGGCAACAATGTATTCAAGCTGGGTAATGGTCATGTTGATTTACGATTTAAGAATTACGATTTACGATTTGATCGTCAGGAACAATAAGTCAGGAAAGGAGATTTAAAGCTCATTTGCTATAATCCCTCAATTATCCTGGCGCTTTATTCCTGGCTCTCGAATCTCCTCTTATAGTTTTTATCTATCCAAATATAGTAATTATTGATTTTTTCTATTGAATTTTTATTTTGAAGTTTGATGGAGTTAAAGCCTCACCCAACCCTCTCCTTTGGAGAGGGCTAAAAAAAAGCAAAGTTCGCTCCTTTATAAAAAGGTAAAAAAAGTGAAGTTCAAGTCCTCTCCTTTGGAGAGGATTTAGGTGAGGCTAAACGGATTTTATAAAAATATGCTATAAACTATTTTAAAGAATATTCTAAAACTACGCTATATGGGAACAAATAAAAAAAAGCTGACTACGGCATCCGGTATTCCGTACACAGAAAATGAGAACTCAATGACTGTTGGACCGCGTGGGCCCATTCTTTTACAGGATTTTATTCTTCATGAAAAAATGGCCCATTTTAACCGTGAACGTATCCCCGAAAGGGTCGTGCATGCCAAAGGATCAGGCGCTTATGGCACTTTTACTGTTACCCATGATATTTCGAAATATACACGGGCTAAAGTGTTCAATCAAATTGGTAAGCAAACCAAAATATTCCTGCGTTTTTCAACCGTAGGCGGCGAAAAAGGCTCGGCTGATACCGAGCGTGACCCAAGGGGTTTTGCTATTAAATTTTATACAGAAGATGGGAACTGGGACCTGGTGGGTAATAATACACCGGTATTTTTTATAAAAGATCCGAAAAAATTCAGCGACTTTATTCATACCCAAAAACGTGACCCTTATACAAATTGCAAAAGCGCCACTATGATGTGGGATTTTTGGTCACTGAATCCGGAGAGTTTACACCAGGTAACTATTTTGATGTCGGATAGAGGGACGCCTTATGGTTACAGGCACATGAATGGTTATGGCAGCCATACTTTTTCAATGATAAATGCCCAAAACGAGCGGTTTTGGGTTAAATTTCACTTTAAAACGCAGCAAGGCATAAAAAACTTCAATGGTGCCGATGCCAATGCAATGCGGGGAATTGACCCTGATTTCTCACAGCATGACCTGCTGACCGCTATTGATAATGGTGAGTTCCCGAAATGGGATCTAAAAATCCAGGTAATGACAACCGATGAAGCCAAAACCTATCGGTGGAATCCGTTCGATCTTACCAAAGTTTGGCCGCATAGCGATTTTCCTTTAATAGATGTTGGTGTTTTGGAACTGAATCAAAACCCGGATAACTATTTCGCGCACGTTGAGCAGGCAGCCTTTGCCCCGGCGCACGTAGTGGATGGCATAAGCTATTCGCCCGATAAAATGCTCCAGGGACGTTTGCTTTCATACCCGGATGCACACAGACACCGCCTTGGGAGTAATTATGAACAGATCCCGGTTAACCATTGCCCTTTCTCGGTAAACAGCCACGAACGCGACGGACAGATGCGCGTTGATGGCAATGGCGGTTCATCTGTTAATTATTCACCTAACAGTTTTGATGAGATAGAAGCAGATCAGCACTATAAAAACCCATCGTGGGACCTCGGAAACAGCGTAGCAGACTGGTACGACCGCAATGCCGAAGGAGAAAATGATCACTACACACAGCCGGGCGATTTATACCGCTTAATGAGTATGGAAGAAAAACACGCGCTGATCAGCAATATTACCAGCGCAATGGGCGGCATTGATGGACCAAAGCGCGAACTGATCATCAACCGGCAGCTTTGCCATTGGTTTAGAGCTGATATTGGCCTTGGTATGGCAGTAGCCAAAGGCTTGCAGATAGATACAAGCGAGGCGATGAAGTCGATGTCGGGGCTTGCATAGGCAGTCCACGGTCGACAGTCCATGGACCATAGTAAAATGAAAGGCCGGTAATCACTTTAAGATTACCGGCCTTTTACTTTATCAGATTAGGAAATACCCATACAAGGCTATGGACCATGGACTATCGACCATGGACTTCCCAGCCTACTCCACTGTTACCGATTTAGCCAAATTTCGCGGCTGGTCGACGTTGCAGCCACGCATAACTGCTATGTGGTACGCCAGTAACTGTAATGGTACGGTTGCCAGCAGGGGCACAAATGCTTCATCAGTTTGCGGAATTTCTATAACGTAATCGGCCATACCTTTTACCTCGGTATCGCCTTCGGTAACTATGGCAATTACGTGTCCTTTGCGGGCCTTTACTTCCTGTATGTTACTGATCACCTTTTCGTATGATGAATCTTTGGTGGCAATAAATACAACCGGCATATCATCATCAATTAATGCGATAGGGCCATGTTTCATTTCAGCTGCCGGATAACCTTCCGCATGAATATAAGATATTTCTTTGAGCTTTAGGGCGCCTTCAAGCGCTACGGGGAATGAGCTGCCACGTCCTAAAAACAAACAATTGGTTGAGTCTTTAAACTTAGCAGCAATTACCTTGATATGTTCGTTTGATTTTAGAGCACGCTCAACCAATTCAGGAATCGAATTCAGTTCGGTTAAATGCTCAACCAGTTTACTTTGTGTTATGGTTCCCCGCTGTTGTGCGATGTAAAATGCCATAAGCGTTAAAACTGTAACCTGAGCGGTAAATGCTTTGGTCGAAGCCACACCGATCTCCGGCCCGGCATGGGTGTAAACCCCTGCATGGGTTGTACGGGGGATGGATGCCCCAACCACGTTACATACACCGAAAATTGTAGCCCCTTTCTCTTTTGCAAGTTCAATAGCAGCCATGGTATCTGCGGTTTCGCCAGATTGCGAAATAGCAATTACCAGGTCTTTTTCGGTAATTATCGGGTTACGGTATCTGAATTCTGAAGCATATTCAACCTCAACAGGTACGCGGGCATATTCTTCAATCAGGTATTCGCCCACCAAACCGGCATGCCATGAGGTACCACAGGCCACGATAATGATGCGGTCAATGTTTTTAAGTTTTTCTGTATATTCCTTAATACCTCCCAATTGTACTTTGCCTAACTCCGGATAAATGCGACCGCGCATACAATCACGTATTGAACGGGGCTGCTCATAGATCTCTTTCAGCATAAAGTGGTCGTAGCCACCTTTTTCAAGCGCTTCCAGTTTCAGGTCGAGTTCCTGTATGTACGGTGTTTGTATCGTATTATCAATATTTTTGATCAGCAGGTCTTCACGGCGAACGTAGGCGATCTCATTATCATTCAGATAGATCACATTTTTGGTGTATTCAACAATAGGTGTGGCATCCGAGGCAATAAAATATTCACCTTTTCCCACGCCAATAACCATCGGACTGCCCTTCCTTGCGGCAATTAACAAATCGGGTTCATCGGCGCTCATTATTACAATGGCGTATGCCCCTATTACCTTTGTCAAAGCCATCCTGACTGCTTCACGCAGATCAACCGGGCTTTCGTTCCGTATATCCTCAATCAGGTGAATTAATACCTCAGTATCAGTGTCGCTTAAAAAAACGTGCCCGCTATTTATCAGCGTTTCTTTGATCGCTGCATAGTTTTCTATTATTCCATTATGAATTATAGTTAACTTACGGTCACCGGAAGCGTGGGGATGCGAGTTGCGGTCACTTGGAGCGCCGTGGGTAGCCCAACGGGTGTGTCCCATGCCGATTGTTGCACTCGTGTCCAGATCCTTTACAAACTCTTCGAGAGCGCTTACTTTACCAGCTTTTTTATAAACTTTTAACTCTTTATCCAGTAATGAGATGCCGGCGCTGTCGTACCCGCGGTATTCCAAACGATGCAATCCTTTTATAATTATAGGGTAGGCATCCCTATAACCTATATAACCAACAATTCCGCACATAAATTAGCTTATTAAATATTATTTAAACAAAAGTAAAAAAGATATTATTAAGGGTGATTAGGTTTTACCTGTATTTTTCACAAAACCACTCCAATATCATAAATATGTAGGTAAACAACCCCAATGTAATATGGTTTTGTTGAATTAACCAATATTTTAAATTTTTATTCGGAGCAATTTAGGTTTGTGCAATAAAAATAAAGCAGGATCGATAAGGTTCCTGCTTTATTAAATATTTCATCGTATCCATCACTCAAAAAACACTTGTTGTCGTATTATTGAGATAAAACCTTGCCAACTTTAGTGTATATGATATTTAGCTTAATTCTAAAAGGCGAATTAGCATCGGTACCAACTGCAACTGTACGGGAAGCAACCTGCGCAGTTGGGAGATAATCGACACCGCCTGTGTTGGTATTATCAATGGGCGCTATATAGGTACCATAATCAACGGTTTTCCCAAGCAAAAGATCCTGCAGATAAGCCGTAATAACAAAATGATACTGGTGGAGACCTGTATTGGGGTCTAAAGCAAAGTACCCGCCAAAAACGCCTTCCCCGCCTGAACGTGGATCACTCCCCGCATCCTGGAGCAAAACCCGCTTATGTGCAATGTCAAGTTGGTACATTGATATTTTAGGTATTGCCCAAAATGGCGTATTCGTGCCGGGACTTGGTGTAACAACCAGCTCGGCGCGGTCAATTATTATATCACTGTCCGGTTTCGATGGCCGGTTTCTAAGGCTTGCTCTTAAGTTTGCCAGTACATTCGGAAAGCTAACCTTAGCCCTTAAACCACCAAGCCCCTGTAAATAGAACGTATTCCGGGAACCGGTAGTTGTATTATTAAGTTCTGCTTGAACTGCCTGAGGGTAGTTGTGGTAGTCGTGATGTATTTGAGCGGCCATCTGCGTAATTGGTAACACAACCTGTGCTGTATCAATTGCGGTTCCGCTATTAGACCGATAATAAACATGTATAGAATCTGTGGGTTTTATCATAAATATCCCCCCTGCGCCTTTTGTTCTCTTTTGATCAAGCGTGATAAATAGCCCCTTTACTGAACTCTGGAAAATTGTATTTGAGCCAAGTGTAGTAGCGCTCGCGTTAAAAAGCACAGAATCAATAAAGCGTGGACTTATTGGTATTCGTACTTGCGGCGGCACTTTCACAGGGACGTCAGGACCACCAGTTACAATATTCGTAATTGTTACCGAGTCATGTGTTCTGGCGCTAAAAGTCCGGTCGCTTGGTTTAACATTAAAGGTACTGGAGCCTATCAAGTTATTTCTATTGACATTCCATTTTTTTGTATTGTAGTAGTTAGTGCCATCAACATACTTTTCGTTAAGGGTGTAAACATTGATAGCGTAACTTGACGCAATTGAATCACCATAAAAGCCGTCGGCATAACTAAGTACAAGCCTAACAGAATCAATAGATATGGTACCTGTAGGCGGCGTATAAGCAGCCATTCCAGGTAAATTAATATCGGTAGCCAAGCTTGACGAATCTATGCCAAAAATCGGATCGACGAAATAACCCAAGGGGTTTTTTGCGAGGGCTCCGCCGGTTGCAACGGAATCATCAGGGACGGTATTGATAACAATTGAAGACGACGCATCAATCAGGTTGGTACCTGTGGACGCACCGGAATTTGCACCCAGCCCAAACTTATCCTGATTTTTACAACTATTCAAAATAAAAAGACTTATTAACAGGGTCAATAAGTCTAAACGGAAAAATTTCATATATGATCTCAAAGCTTATACAACATGTGCCAATTCCTCATTGACAATTTCGTCGTAAAAATTGTAATAATTTTCGAAATCTGCGGTGGATTCGAACTCTAAAACTGATTTATTGCTGTTTTTAACATTATTTAACACATCTTCATCGATATTTTCACCTGCCAAAACAATCCCGTCACTATATTGGATTGCGCCGGCATAAAGGGCCGTATTGGTGCCCGGTTTGTAAGCATCAATGTGTTTTTCCGTCATATCGCCGATAATTGCCTTTTGGGTAAAATCATCAGCCAGTTCGTCTGTAAAATCATTTTCATAAATAGAGTAAACTACTTTTGAATTTTTAAAAGTAGGATCATCTTTAAAAGCAGTTTTTAAATAAGCAGGTATGAGCGAGCTCATCCAGCCATGACAATGAATTACGTCGGGCGCCCATCCTAATTTTTTTACTGTCTCCAATGCGCCTTTACAAAAGAAAATCATACGCTCATCATTGTCTGCGTAAAACTTGCCGTCTTTGTCACTAAAAACATGCTTTCGCTGAAAATACTCTTCATTATCTAAAAAGTAAACCTGCATCCTGGCAGAAGGGATAGAAGCGACTTTAATAATTAACGGATTATCATTGTCGTTAATGATGATATTCATTCCCGATAAACGAATCACCTCATGTAAACGATTCCTGCGCTCATTAATATTCCCAAAACGAGGCATAAGGATACGGATTTCGTAACCTTTTTCCTGCATAGCCTGCGGAAGCTGGCGTGTAATTTCAGAAATTTTTGTAAGTTCAAGGAAAGGGGACATTTCATGAGTTATAAACAAAAGCTTAGATTTACCCATCACTATATCAGTATTAAATTAAGTATAAGAAGTCAAAAAAAATTGAGTGTGCAAATATAAGCATTATTATATAAACTGGCAACGAATAATGCAAGTAAGTTTTGGTAAATTTTAATCATTTGTACAACTTTGCCGAATTCTGTAATTTCAGCTGATTTGAAAATATTTACTACAAAGAAAACCCTCGGGCAATATTTATTGCAAACCAGGGCATCGGGGAATACTATTGGCTTTGTGCCTACTATGGGGGCCTTGCACGCCGGACACCTTTCATTAATTGAACAGGCACAGCAGTTTAACGATGAAGTTGTTTGCAGCATTTTTGTAAACCCAAGTCAGTTTAACGACCCAAAAGACCTTGAGAAATACCCCCGCACCATTGAGGCTGACATCAAAATGCTTGAGCAGGTTAAATGCGATGTGCTGTTTAATCCCGAGGTTGATGAAATATATGATGATAATGAACAATGGCATTTAAACACCGGTGAGCTGGAGCATTTGCTTGAAGGAAAATTCAGGCCGGGGCATTACCAGGGTGTCACCCAGGTTGTTTTTAAATTGTTTAATATCGTTAAGCCTGATACTGCCTATTTCGGGCAAAAAGATTACCAGCAATTTTTGATCGTCAGCAAAATGGTCGACCTGTTAAGCATGCCGGTTAAGCTCGTTATGTGCCCTATAAGGCGCGAGGAGGACGGTCTGGCTATGAGTTCAAGGAACATCCAGTTAACGACTGATAACAGGCTGCATGCCCTTATCCTGTCGAAAACGCTGAACTGGGTGAAGGATAATTTCGAAAGTGCTCCAATTTCTGAATTAAAAACCGCCGCTGAACAAATGATCGGTACGGAGCCAGATGTTGAACTTGAATACTTTGAAATAGCCGATGGCGATACTTTACATCAGGCAACGGAAAAAACAAAAAATATTATTGCCCTTGTAGCCGCCAGGGTAGGCAAAACAAGGTTGATTGATAACGTTTTGTTATAGACCATGGTCGATAGTCCATAGACCATAGCCAAGGTTTTGCATGGTTTAAAATGATCAAACTATGGACTATCGACCATGGTCTATGGACAAAAAGCGCAGCTTCTCCGCCATTACTTCACTTATCTTCCTATAGGATTCAACGGTCCATCCGGCAACGTGTGGGGTTAATATCACTTTGTTTGATTGACGCAGCTCTTCAAACCATTCCTGTTCGGCCAATGCAGGAAACTTCTCTGACTCCAGCACATCCAAACCGGCGCCTAAAATTTTACCCTGTTTAATGGCATTTAATACAGCCCTTACCTGCGCTACTTTACCACGTGCGGTATTCAGTAAAAAGATGGGCTTTTTAAAATGGAACAAATATTCTTCGTTTACCAACCCTTCAGTTTCTGCGGTGAGCGGTATATGCAGGCTTAGCACATCGCTATGCTTAACAATCTCTTCCATGCTTACCTCGCGGGCATACTTATCACTAAAGCCGGTTTTGTATTTATCGTAGGCAATAACATTTACCTCAAAGCCCGAAAGTTTTTTTGCAAAACTACGGCCCATAAAACCATAGCCAATTATACCTACTGTTTTCCCTTTCAACTCATGGCCGCGGTTGGCTTCGCGCTGCCAGCTTCCGGCGCGGATCTGTGCGTCTGCGATATTAAAATTGTTCATTAAGGACAGCAGCAAACCTACAGCGTGCTCACCAACGGCATCCATATTCCCTTCGGGAGCGTTGATCAGGTTAATACCTTTTTCAGCGGCATAAGCTTCGTCAATATTATCCATACCGGCCCCTGCACGGCAAACAAAGCGGAGGTTTACCCCCGCGTCGAGATACTCCTTGTTTAGTTTAAATTTCGAGCGCATTACCAGGCCTGTATAGCTGCCTAAAATTTGAAAGGCTTCATCAGGCTTTATAGTTGGCAGGTAATCGCAATGGTAACCGAGTGCTTCCACCTGTTCAATAAAAATTGGATGGATATCGTCAACGATGAGTATGGTATTTTTCAAATTGTGTTTTTATATAAAAGGTGCAAATGTATTGACAATATCAAAAACTTAAGCATAGTCAGCGGCCATTTTTTTAGTCCTATCATAATTCTTCAGCCAACAAATTGGCACGCAAATAGCTCTTATATAAATTGACGTTGTTTTTTCGTTTAATCTATTTAATCTGCCAGTTATGAAACTAACAAAATTTAAAAAAATCCGCTCTGATATAAAACTCCATACCCAAAAACTTGCTCATGGCGGTTTTAAACAAATATTCGACCGGATCGACCAGCTTAATATTAAAAAAGGGGTGGATAAAATGGGCCTGGATAAATTTATTGATCAGTGCGCATATCTTGCCGCAGGATCGGGCATTATTTCAGGCAGCGGCGGTGCGCTTACCGTAATCGTAGGCATACCTTTTGATTTTCTGAATCTTATAACACAGCAGTTCAGGATAACCATGGCTGTTACTTATTACAACAAAGGCAGTTACGATTTAAAATACGACGAATTTATGTCGCTTGTCGCCACTTCGCTTAAAGTGGAGGCTGGTGTAGCACTAACCAAAACACTAATGGAAGCAATAGCAGAAAAAATGCTGGTGATTTTAGGTACCCGGACAGCGGAAAGGCTGGTGCCCATAGTCGGTGCTGTTATCGGCGGAGCAGCAAATTATATTTTTATTAAAAGGATGGCTGAATCTGTGAAGGCAATGCATTTAGCCGTTCAGCCTGTACCTTTTGAGATACATTAATTCAAAAATTTACGTTTATTTGATAACCACAGCCGTCGCAGCTTTATAAATTTTCAACTTATCGTAAGGGATAATCAAATCTCTGTCGGGTTCAAACGCCTGGACAACATGGGGTAATATCCTTTCCGTTGACAACTTGATCCCTTTTTTTGTAAAAACATATTTCCCAAAAAGTTCCTGACTGCCGAGACTGTCAATGGTGGTTTTTAATTCATTAAAGTCATCAATATCCTCATCGGGATTGCCTTCCTTGTCTTTAATGATCCGCTTTCTGACCGTACTTTTATAGCTGTCAAAAATCCATTTCAATCCATTCACGCTAATCTCTTTACCAATGGGGTACACTTCACCTGTTTTGATATTAAATGTGAGATATTTTTGATACTCATCAGGATAAGCTGCCATCGTGTCGAAGTACAAAATTATGGATATAACAGCATCGCTCTCAAAAGTAACCTCATAATTTAACGCGGTAATACCACAGCCGCATGACTTGTAGTTTTTTATCTCTGCCTGCAAATCATCTCCGTCGAAAATGTCTTTATCTGACAGTGCTTTTTTTAACGCCGGATATTGATCAGCCACTACCGGTATTCTAAGCGTATCCTTCTGTTGTTCATAACTGAGTCCAACATTCTTGGTTGATATGATACTTTTCTTTTGCGATGGCCTGGTTTGTGTATAGCCATCACAAATAATTAAAAAAATGCTTACTACTGCAATCAATAGTCCTTTTAAATATTTCATCTGTTTGCAGAAATTTTAATGGTAAGGTTTACAAAATCATCCACATTCAGGCGCTCTGCCCGCAGATCAAGCATTGGCTCATCGGTCATCTTTTCTTTGTTGATCAATGATGATAAAGCATTCCTTAAGGTTTTCCTCCGCTGGTTGAACCCAGCTTTCACTACCTGCCAGAAAAGTCTTTCGTCGCAGCCTAATTCTTCTTTTTCATTCCTCGTTAACCTGATCACCGCTGATAGCACTTTCGGCGGCGGATTAAAAACGCCAGCTTTCACTGTAAAAAGGTATTCAACCTTATAGTAAGCCTTTAAAAACACGCTAAGGATGCCATACTCTTTACTGCCTGCTTTAGAGGCGCAACGCTCAGCCACTTCTTTTTGAAACATACCAACCACCTCAAGTACCTGTTGCCTGTTATCAAGCACCTTAAAAAGTATCTGTGAGGAAATGTTATATGGAAAATTGCCGATAATAGCCATCGGGCCTTTAAAAAATGCCTGAAAATCCATCTCCAAAAAATCGGCGTTGATAAGGCGGCTACCCAATTGCGGGTATTTTTTTTGAAGGTATTGGTACGATTCGGTATCAATGTCAATCAGGGAAACCTCATACTCCGTTTTTTGCAGCAAAAAATCAGAAAGGACACCCATACCGGGGCCAACTTCCAGCACCTGGCGGTATTTATTTTCTGGGCGCAGGCTCTCTACTATTTTGGCAGCAATGTTTTTATCAGTAAGGAAATGTTGCCCCAAATGCTTTTTTGCTCTTACTAATGTCATTATTAATCAAATATTGGGGCAAATTATACATATTTGTGCTTTAATTCACTTAAAATCTTTTATTCGCAGGGAAGGGCATTGGAAAGTTGTAATGTTGAAAGGTTGTAATGTTGAAAATAACAACCTGACAATGACCTAATGACCAATGACAATTCAATCGGTGAAATCAAATAAGAATCGGTGAAATCATAAATAATAACATGAGCGAAAAAATAAAAATAGGGATCAGTATAGGTGACGTTAATGGTATCGGGTTAGAAATAATTATAAAAACTTTGGCCGACAGCCCCATTTATAATTATTGTACGCCCATTGTTTATGGTCACACCAAAGTGGCTTCATTTTACCGCCGCACAACAAACGTAGAGGATCTTAATTTTTTTGTGATCAACCATCCATCAGAAGTTACCGGTAAAAAAGATCATAGAAAACCCAATATGATCAATTGCTGGGAAGAGGATGTAAAAATTGAGCCCGGTGTGGCAAATGCCGCTGTCGGTAAATATGCCTTTATTTCGCTGGACCGTGCAACCACCGACCTTATCAAAGGCGATATTGATGCCCTGGTTACCGCCCCAATCAATAAAGACACCATACAAAGCGAGGAGTTTAATTTCCCGGGGCATACAGAATATTTGCAGGAACGCGGTGGCGCGGCGGAATCATTGATGTTTTTGGTAAGCGATACGCTCAGAGTTGGCGTTGTTACCGGGCATATCCCGCTGGCAAAAGTGGCAGAAAGTATAACTACAGAAAAAATAGTCGCCAAGCTAAAACTGATGGATACCAGCCTCCGTAATGATTTTTGGATCCGCAAACCAAGGATTGCAGTATTGGGTTTAAACCCTCATGCAAGTGATAACGGGCTTATTGGCAATGAAGAGCAAACAACTATTATACCAGCCATTGAAGAAGCCCGGAATAATAACATCCTGGCCTTTGGCCCCTATGCTGCCGACGGCTTTTTTGCAAATGGCACCTATTTGCAGTTTGACGCCGTGCTGGCTATGTACCACGACCAGGGATTGATCCCTTTTAAACAGATCGCTTTTGAATCAGGCGTTAATTTTACTGCAGGTTTAAACTTTGTGCGTACCTCGCCCGATCATGGCACGGCCTACGATATTGCCGGTAGAAACCTGGCTTCCGAGATCTCTTTCCGGGAAGCGATATTTACGGCCATCCATATTGTGAAACACCGCCGCGAAACATTAGAGCTTAATGAAAACCCATTGGCCATTACCAAGCTTAGCAGGGACAGAGATTAGTTACCCAAATAATTTAAGCCCCTGCAAACGTTCTAAATATTAAACAAAGGATTGAGATGAGAATTATGAGCAGTTTGCCACTCGCTGCTCATAATTCTTCTCTCCTGCTATCAATACCGCAGCACAATAAACCCTGTTTTGTGCTTAGCAACCCCATTCACCCTATAATCCAAGGCATAAAAATACGTACCCGGCACCTGCATGGCGCCTGTTTTATTGCTGTGTCCGTCAAATACTTTTGAAGTATTGTCATAACCCTGTGCTTCATACACCAATGCACCGTTACGGTTAATGATGGTTAATTTGTTTTCAGGGTAGGATGTGATGCCTTCAATGACAAGGAAATCATTAATCCCATCGCCATTTGGTGAAAGGGCCTGGTGTACTAATATGCCATCGTTTTCAATGCTTATCATTGGTGTTTGTTCAACCGATACCTGCTCATTGAGGTTATTTACTGGTCCGCCGGCTCTTGTTACAATGATCGAATAGGTTCTGGTGCTTACGCCGTCCTGGGCTGTTACCACGGTATTGATGGTATTGGAGCCTACTGCCAAAGCAATACTTCCCGAGGCTGTGCCGGAGGTTACCGCTACGCCGTTTACTTTTATCGTACCGGTTGGATCAACGCTGGTTGCCGTTACGGTTACCGATGCTGTGGCATTGCTCACCGACGTGGTGTATGTTGTGGTGCTGCCCACTGTTCCCGTATTGGTCAGCGTTGAAGCTGGTGTTAGTTTGATTCCGCTCAGCAAAGCATTGCTGGATGGCGCACGGGTGACCATTACGGTATAAGTTTTTGTAGTGACACCATCCTGGGCGGTCACTATCGTTTTGATCGTATTAGTGCCAACAACCAAAGCAATAATGCCCGATGCCGTTCCGGAAGTTACCGCAGTACCGTTTACGGCTAGAGTAGCTGTGGCGTCACTGGTAGTTGGCGTTACTTTTACCGATGCCGTAGCATTGCTCACCGACGTCGTATAGCTGTATGTTCCGGTTGCAAACACAGGACTTAGCGTACCTGCACTGATCGCAAGCTTTGCAAGGGCAGCATTGGTTGATGGCGCACGGGTAACGATGATGGCGTAGGTTTCCGTGGTTATGCCATTTTGAGCTGTAACTACAGTATTAATGGTATTGGAACCTGCCACTAAAGCAATACTGCCCGATGCCGTTCCCGAGGCTACGGCTACGCCGTTAACTTTTATTGTAGCTGTTGGATCAACTGTGGTTGCTGTTACAGTTACCGCTGCGACCGCATTGCTGACGGATGTAGTATATGTTACCGTGCTGCCCACTGTACCTGTATGGGTTAGCGTTGAAGCAGGCGTTAGCTTAATAACGCTCAGCAGGGCGTTGGTGGACACACGGGTGATCGTAACGGTATAAGTTTTAGTGGTTACGCCATCCTGAGCGGTAACAACGGTAGTGATGGTATTAGCGCCCACAGCCAAAGCAATACTACCCGATGCCATTCCTGGGCTTACTACCGTACCATTTACCATTACTTTCGCGGTAGGATCGGCTGTAGTTGGCGTTACTGTAATTGAGGTTATACTATTGCCCACGCTGGCCGTATAGCTGCTGGTTGCGGCGGTAAACACAGGGCTTAATGTGCCGCTGCTGAGTTTCAGGCCCGAAAGGTTGTCATTTTGCGAAGCAGCCCTGGTTACTGTGATCGTATAAGTAGTGGTGGTAACACCGTCCTGCGCCGTAACGATGGTCGGAATGACGGTGTTGCCCACAGCCAGGGCGATATTTCCGCTAACTGTGCCTGATGTGACCGCTGTGCCGTTTACGGTAACGGTAGCATTCGGGTCGGTGGTGGCAGGTGTTACGGTTACAGAAGACACAATATTGGTCACGTTATCGGTATAACTGGTAGTGCTGCCTGAAAAGACAGGCGAAAGCGTCCCTGCGCTTATAGTTAAAGATGACAAGGTTGATATACCCGACAGCGGCCCTTCCACGGTTATTTTATAGGTTAATTTCGTAAGCCCGTTCTGAGCGGTTACGGTAATAATTATGGTATTGGAGCCCGGGCTAAGCGGAATGGGGTTGCTGGTGGCACCTGATGTGACCGTAACGCCATTTACCATAACCGTAGCGGTTGGGTCGGCGGTGGTAGGGGTCACAACTGCTTCAACATTTCCGCCAACCATTATATAACCAATGCCTGCACTGGCCAGCTGAGCATTTGATGACGGCGCTGCGCGGGTTACGGTCACGGTATAAGTTTGCGTACTGGAATTATCGCTGGCGGTAACAACAATGTTAATGGCATTTATTCCAACTTGTAAACTTATTGGCGCAGATGAGTTGCCATTGGCGATAGCTGTGCCGTTTATTGTAACCGTTGCATTGCCATCCACTGCGGTTGGTGTTACGGCAATTTGTTGGGCACTATATGGTACACTGACTGAATAAGCCAGCGTAGCGGAAGCAAAAGCCGGGCTTAAGCTGCCGGTGCTTACGGTTAAATTTGCCAAAGCGGAACTTGGCGGTGTTACGCCAAAACGCAGGGTAGTTTGGGTGCTCCCACTTGCGTTGTAAGCGGTAATCTTATAATCTTTTATAGGGGTGACGACAGTCGGTGTTCCGCTGATAACACCGGTACTATTGTTAAAGCTCAAACCCGCCGGTAACGAAGGCGAAATGTAATACCCGCCACTGGGGGTATATTTCCGTACCTGCGCAAAACCGGCATCGGCCACGTAAAGGGCGCCTTTTACATCCACTGCAACCCCGTTGGGGGTTTTCAGGTTAGGAATAACCGTTATAACAGGCCCACCGCCTGCGGGCAGTTCTTTTACCACGCCGTTGCCGCCATCGCCTATAAATATATTGCCCGTACCATCGGCCGCCAGCTGGTAGGGCGCGTTAAACCCGGTAGCTACAGCAATTTGTGTACCGCCACCGGCCGGTATTTTATAGAGGGTATTGTTACCCCTGTCGCCCACAAATATATTGTCCAGGCCGTCAACAGCTATCCCGGTTGGCTGGATAAATCCGGAGGCTATCGTAATCGGTGCACTCGGTTCCAATTGCAGCACGGTACCATTGCCGGGACTCGTTCCAAACACATTGCCTTGCGGGTCGGTGCTTATACACAAATTAATCCCACCTGCATAGACCTGGTTTACAACCAATGCCGGAAACGGTGATAATCTTTTCGGTCCAACGGCGCCTGATGAAAAAACTATGTTGCCTGTGCTATCCGCAGCAACGCAAAACATGCCCTCGACGACACCTTCGTTACCTGCAAAATCATAACGAAGTCCTTTGCCTTTTGGAAAACATTCCTCACGATAAGCATCTGTACCCAATTCGCCGGATACCGCGAGTTGTTGATAATTGTAAGGGTCGGCCACAAAAACATTTAGTGCAGTATCCACAGCCACTGCATACGGTGCACCAAATTGAAAGTCCATAAAGCCCGGAACCGGGTTATAACCCTGCGCGGCCACGCCGGTTGAAGCGGGCGTAAGCGGGGTAATAGCCTTCCCAATATTGAAAGATTGGGCACCACCGTAGGATACAACAGGCAGAGCGGTTGTAACCGCCAGGCTTTGCACAGCCGAAGCGCTGCCCAGCGTATTATAGGCGGTCACCGTGTAGCTTACCGCCGCGCCGGCTGTGGTGGGGGCAGTGGGCGTACCGTTGATAGCACCTGTTGAACTGTTAAAGCGCATGCCCGGCGGCAATACCGGGTTAATGTAGTAGCCCCCGGTCGGGTTAAAACGGTCTATTACGTTATTGGTATAATCAGCCGCGTACAAATTCCCTTTGCCGTCAATCGCCAGGGCTTTTATGGTACCCAGGCCCGAAGCAATGAGTACGGGCGTAGTGCTTCCGGCCGGCAATTCGCTGATGGTATTGGCATTATTGTCGCTATAATATAAATTCCCCGCGCCATCTATGCAAATATTGGCCGGCGCGCCAAGGCCGGTTGCAATGGTAGTCCACTGTGCGCGGCTGGCGGGGATCAGGTCGATCGTTCCCGCACCGGCATCCGAAACATAAACATTCCCGGCGGCGTCCGTCGCAACTCCCGAGGCTGAAGAAAAACCGTTCCCGATAGCAAATGGGTTCGCCTGCGCGTTTATAGGTGAGCCGTCAGTATATTCTATTACCGATTCGTTAGCATTATTACCAGAAACATATGCATTACCTGCGGCATCAACGGCTATTCCGGTGCAGATGCTGCCAGTGAGCGGTGCTGTAGGCGGCGAGCCATAAGCGGCTGTTGTTGAACCGGGTGGAATAACACTAAACTGATAGATGCCCGTTAGTGTACTGGTTGTAAGATTTGTAAAATAAAAGTTTCCCGTGCCATCGATAGCAAGGGGACTATAGCCAAGGCCGAGGGATGTTGGAGGCGAAATCCCCGGTGCAAATTTATCTATATTGTTGCTGTTATCGGCTACATACACATTGCCGGCGGCATCAACCGCAACGCCGGTAGGCGCGGTCACATTGGCGAAGGTGGTGGACGTGCTGTTATATTTTTGCGGCAAAACACTGGTGCTGGCAGGTGTAATGGCTGTAATGCTTGTCCCTACAGTGGTGTTTACGGGGCTGCTGTAACTAAGCGTTGGCGCGCTAATGGTTTGAATATTTACCACTGTAAATAAATTATTGCTGCCCGCTGCTGCGGTAACCGTATAGTTTGTGGCCGGGCTAACCGCGGTGGGCGTACCACTGATCACCCCCGTTCCACCACTGATGCTCAGGCCCGCCGGAAGGCCGGGGTTTACCTGGAAGTTGTTTATCACCGCCAGCTTTTCGATAGTTGTTCCTAAATTGACGTATAAGTTCCCGGTTATGTCAAAAGCGATGGCGTTAGGGACCGAGGGCAATGTAGCCACGGTTATGGGGCTGGTTGAGCCGGGGGCAAGTTCGTTGAGTGCCGCGCCGTTTCCATACCACACATCTCCCCGCGCATCCAGCGCAAAAGCTGTAACGCCGCTCAGGCTGATATTGGGCGTACCCCAGGGGCTAACCGCCGACCATGTGCCGCCTGAGTAGGTAGCATAGTAAAGATTATTATCAGTACCAATATAGGCCAGTTTTAATCCGCCGGGGTAGTTATTTATCGCAATTGCCGAACCTGGGAATGCATTGCTGATCAGGGCCGGGGTGGACCAGGTCCCTGCGGTGCGCGTAAGGAACGCTAGCTGCCCCGCCGCATTATATCCCTTGTTGATCATCGCAATTTCGGGGCCCGAAGATGGGTGTACGGCAGCGACGAGTGTCAGACCTCCGGGTTGCGCTGAGCATGCTGTCATCGGCGGTGAAAATTGGCCGTTGGTAATATCCATCGCAACGATGTTGCCATTGAAATACAACAATGTGCTTGTTGTGGCAGAGATAGCGGCAGCGGCGAGCGTTGAAAGACTATTGGCGGGTAAACCAGTCGAAGGACCGTTGCCCGGCGAATATCGAAAGATCTCATTTGAACCGGGATGCGATTCGATATACGCATTGCCATTATAGTCGAGCGCGAGGCTGGTTCCCGTTATTGTGTTGGCAAAAACACTTGTATTTACAGTTTCCACCGGCGATAATGGGGTGATTGGCGTGCTGGTGGCGTATATATCTGGAGTGGTGTAACTAACTGAGGATGGACCGCTAACCTGTATATTTACCGTCGTGGTAAACGTGCCGCTCCCGGTGGTTGCGGTAACGGTATAATTGGAGGTCGGGCTAATTCCAATGGGCGTACCGCTGATCACCCCCGATGCGGTATTGATACTTAACCCGGCAGGAAGTGCCGGGCTTACCTGGAAGCTGCTTGCCACCGCCAGCTTTTCGATAGTTGTGCCTAAATTAACACATAGGTTTCCAGCTACATCGAATGCGAGGCCAACAGGCTTTGACGGCAATGTGGCCACGGTTATCGGTGTAGTGGAGCCGGGAACGAGTTCGTTCAGCGAGGCGTCGGTCGCATACCACACATTTCCCTGTGCGTCCAGCGCAAAAGCTACCGTATTTTCCGCGCCAAGGCCGCTCAAGTTGATATTTGGAGTGCCCCAGGGGCTAACCGCCGACCAGGCGCCGCCCGAGTAAGTTGCATAATAAAGTAGGGCATCACTGCCTACGTACGCCAGTTTAAAGCCCCCCTGGTAATTATTCATTGCCAGTGCAAAAAGGGGTGGCCGATACGGCGACAGCAGATTATCTGGCAGATACGTAGGGGCAGACCACACCCCGGCGGTGCGCGTAAAAAAAGTTATTTGCCCGCCGTCATAACCTACATTGACCATGGCAATTTCGGGCCCTGATGCCGGGTGTACCGCTGCCACAAAGGGGTATGCTGTGAGCTGTGCTGAACTGAATATGGATACCGGCTGCTGAAATTGGCCGTTGGAAACATCCACTGTTTGCATTATGTATGAGGAACTCCCATTTATAGCCCATGACAGTAAGGTGTTGTTTGTGGAAGAGACCTGGGCAGCCGCAAGGGACACCGCCGTGAAACCCGGCACAGCAACCGGGGTGCTGCTGCCCGGCGCATATTGATAAAAATTTGAAGCTCCGTCGCCAGATTCCTGTATATACGCGTTGCCATTATAGTCGAGCGCGAGGTGTGTTCCCGGTACTGTACTGGCAAAAACACTTGCATTTGCCGTTTGCGCAGGCGTTAACGGGGTGATTGCGGTGTTAATTTGGTACGCGTTTGGCCCTGTATAACTAAATGACAGCGTTTGCGCAGCTGCCGGAATAGCAAAAAAAGCAAGCGAAAGTAAAGCTGCCGCAAAACGCAGCGGCTTTTTTATTTGTGAAAAGGGTTTGGGGATGTTTAATAAGTGGCCGGCGGCTTTGCAATTTTTTTTTGCAGCGGCACGGGAAATTTCAGTATAAAAGATTGTCATACGGGTTGGATTTAATAAACAGGCAATCAATAAACTACCATGCAGGCTTTGTAATAGTTGACAATGGTCTGCGTATCAAAAATATCCTAAATAATAATGCGTGTCTATAACATCTTTGGGGTATATGGGGTGAGATTAGAGGTTAGTTAATTAGAGATTAGTTTATTGGTTATCGGCAGGAGCTGATTAATCTGCTAAAATTGGTATCTCGCAACTCGTGGTTTTTCCGGCCTATAGTTAACTAATCTCTGTTCTCTAATTAACTAATCTCTAAACCCTGAATTCATTGATCAGCTGCACGCGGCTGTTTATCTGTAGTTTGCGGTAAATATTTTTGATGTGCTGCCTTACGGTATCAGGTGAGATATTGAGTTTCCAGGCGATCTGTTTGTAAGTTTCGCCGGTGATGAGCAGTTGGGATACCTCGCGTTCGCGGGTGGTAAGCTGTTCGTGCTCGCTGCTTTCAGCCGGAAGCTGCTTGCCCGAAAAATAGGCGATCACTTTCTTTGCAACCAGCGGGCTCATGGGTGCGCCGCCATCCAGGGCTTCCAGCAAAGCAGTTTTTATTTTAAGCAGCGGTGTGTTTTTTAACAGGTACCCGGTAGCCCCCGCCTGCAATGCTTTGAAGATGCGCTCCTTGTCCTCGTAAACGGTCAGCATCAATATATTTACGGTCGGATATTTTTGTTTTATCCTGAATGCACCTTCAAGGCCGGTAATGCCGGGCAGTTCAATATCCAGTAACAATACATCGGGCGCTGTATTACTTTTCAGAAATGCTTCAACGCTTCCAAATTCAGCCACATGGTTAAATTCCGGCTGCATTTGTAAAAATTCAACTACACTGTTCCTGATATAAATATCATCCTCAACTATTGCAACATTGATCATCTTTCAAAAATGATAATAATAAAACTATTTGGATATAACATGATTGGGGTATATGCTAGTGATTAGAGGCTTGAGCTTAGAGATTAGTTGTCTTTAGTCCGAAAGAAGCTGCTTTAGACATCCATATCCCCGGCTGTTAATCCCACCTAACCTCTAATCTCCAATCACTAATCTCCACTTCACCATCGTTTCATTTTTATGATGATAGAAAACATATGATCCTCTCTTAAAATATCAATGGCCGCTTTCATACGTTTGGCGCGCATCTGCATGTTCCGCAAGCCCTGCCCGGTATGCGCCAAGGCCGGTTTTTTATCCGCCACCGTATTGCGTATCGTAATGGTCATCCCTTTTTGATGGTTATTCAACGTTATCCAAACTTCAGGGTTTGCATTATGCTTCGCGATATTGTTAATTGCTTCCTTAAATATCAGGTAGATGTTTTGCCTTACCAATTGGGGCAGGTTGGTCACTTTGTCTAACCACAGTACCTCAAAATTCACACTCGCCATCCCATCCAGCATATTATGGGCATGTTCCCTCATCCTTTCCACAAGGTCGTCCCTGGTATCATTCCGCGCATCTATGGACCATATAATATCCGAGATAGAGGCTATGGCTTCCTTGCTGTCGCTTGATATCCTTTCAACTACATTAGTGTCCATTTGCTGTTTAATATTCATCAACTCGCTGGTCAGCGATATCCGTGTTAGTGCACTGCCGATTTCATCGTGCAGGTCGCTGGCTATGGTGGTACGCAGTAAATGTTCGTCTTTTATCTTTCGAACACGGGCAAGCCAGGCTATATAAATGGTTAAGGCAATTATTAATACTATGATGAATTTAAAAAACCATGTTTGATAAAAATGCGGCACAGCAATAATGCTTTTGGTAAGCCAGTAACGCTTGTCGGTAACAGACGGGAAGCGAACTTCGAGGGTGTATTTGCCCGGCGGAATGGCGAATAACGAAACTTCTTCAGCTAACTTCCGCGTCTGCCATGCAGTGCCAAGCTCTTTAATGCGGAAGAGTATGTATTTTTGATAAAATGGCCCTGAAAATTTTAGCCCGGTAAACGTATTGCCAGGTAAAATTTCGATAGTGCCCTGGTTTGAAACAAAAATATCAGTAGCCGGCTGCTGCGATGTGTTATATCCCTTTTTGATATAGGATAGATTTACGCGGTCGTTGGGTTTTCCGGCAGCAGATCTCAAATAATCTTTGTCTAAAAAAGTTAGTCCCTGGGTACCACCAAGAATAATCTTATTTTCTGCCGTATCATCAAATACTGCCGAATGATTAATCTCCTGGTATAAATTGCCGTCGAACGCAGGCAGATCAGGAATGGAGAGCGGCTGCATCCCGGATGACCGGTCAAAAATGCTTACTCCGCCGCTTGTGCCGGCTACCACCAGGTTATTCAGCTGGAATAACGAATAAACATATTCGCCTGCAAGGCCATCGTTAAAATGGATCTGCTTAATTACTTTCCCTGCAGCGTCCATTTTAATCAAGCCCTCGCCATTGGTTCCTATCCAAAGCCCGTCATTATCTTTAAGTATAGCGTAACAACCCAGCGTGCGCCCCGCCGGGTACACTTTCTTCGCATTGCCACTTTTATCAACTTTAAATAAACCCAGTACTGATGCTACCCACAAATCTCCATTGGTAAACTTAAGGTCCTTAACAATGCCAATGTTCGCGTCGGTAAGCCATGGGCTAATTTTATAATTACCGTTTGGTAAAGCAGTCAAATAATAAATGTAACCAGACGAGCCGGTTAGGAAACCGTTATTGTACGGTATTATTTTAGTAGTAGTGGTAGTACGTAAAGGGTTTGGGTTTAAACGCCATTCATCTGTGCGTGTATCTAACAAATAAAAGCCTGTGCCGCCTTCCATGCCTACCAAAAGAGTATTTGGGGCAACTGGTTGCACCGTATAGGCAATATTGCCGTTTATACGTTTAAAAGTATTGCCATCGTAAACAAAATGCCCCTGGTAAGTGCCAACATATAACTTATTATTTGACGAACGATAAATGCTCCGGATGCTTTTATTCTTAAAAAAATCAACAACCAGTTGCTGTTTGTCCGTTTCGCCGGGCATATCGTCCGAAGGGACAATTTCCAACAGGCCTTTGTCTGTCCCTGCCAGTGTCCGGTTGGTGCCGGGTTCTTTGCACATATCCTGTATGCGCAAGTCTTTTATCACTTTAAAAACCGGGAGCTGCCCGTCTTTCCCGGGGAGGGAAAGGCTGTAGGTTTCGTCGAATCGTTCGTAAACAATTTGCAG